>CEPZ01021655.1_pt1 | contig 25568 bp, 24 predicted proteins | sample 530461 | NCBI WGS metagenome assembly CEPZ01 (sample SAMEA2620106, study PRJEB7988) | marine metagenome | isolation source: saline water (ENVO:00002010), including
TTATATGAATTTTGCAAACATCTTAAAAAATTAGTAAATGAAACACCTTGGGAATGTAAATGGGAATGTCAATTGTCAGTAAATACTGTGGATAGGGAAATGTTAACAATCCTTAAGGATTCGGGATGTCATGCAATAAGTTTTGGTTTTGAAAGTTATAGTCAAACAGTACTTAAAAGCATGAAAAAGCCAATAACCTCTCAACAAATTAATGAGGTACTTAAACTTTCAATGGAAATTGGTTTAAGTGTACAGGGCAATTTTATTTTTGGAGATTCTGCAGAAACAAAAGAAACCGCAAAAGAAACCCTTGATTATTGGAAGAAATATTCCAAAGGTCAAATTAAACTAGGTTTTATTCAGCCTTATCCTGGAAGTGAAATTTATAATCGCTGTATAAAAAAAGGAATAATAAAAGATAAATTATCTTTTATAAAAAATAAAATTAGCCATACTAATTGGTTAAACATGACAGATAAAATGACTGATAATGAAATAAAAGAATTAAAAGAAGAGATATTAAATGCAAGAAGAAAATATTCTTTCTATATCCTTCCATTAAAAATTAAAAAAGATAATAAAAATAAATATGATTTATTAGTTAAATGTCCTTATTGTAAAGAAAATATTAATTATAAAAATTGCCTTATAGAAAATAAATTTCATTATGCAATGCATGTTTCTTGTAGAAAATGCCATATGCGTTTTTTTATAGTTAGTAGATTATATAAAATTGGGGTTGATTATTATAAAAAATTAGATTTTTTAAGAAGAAGTTATTTATTTATAAAAGATAATCTTCTGAAAAAAAGAATATAATCTTAAAAATATTTAAACAATAATTAATTATCTGAATAATGCAAAAACCAGTAAATAAAAAAGAACTAAATAGATATTTTAAATTACTTGTAAAATCTTCCTTATTTGTATTTTTTGGGATATTTTTATCAAAGATATTTTCTTATATTTATAGAGTAATTATTGCAAGATATTTTGGACCTGAAATTTATGGATCTTTTTCTTTAGCAATAATAATATTTTTATGGTTTGTGGTTTTTTCATCATTAGGATTATTTGAAGGTCTTCTTAGATTTATTCCATTTTATAAGGGAAAAAGGAAAATAAATAATATTAGGTATGTTTTTAAATTTTCTTTAATAGTATTATTTTTTTCAAGTATTATTGCGGGATTAATATTATTCTTTTTAGCAGAATTTATTTCAATTAATATATTTAATGATATTAATCTAATATTTTTTCTTAAAATTTTTAGTTTATTAATTCCTATTTACATTATTTCATATGCTCTTTTAACAGTAATTCAATCATTTGAGAAAATTGGGGCTCATTCATTTATTGCAGATTTTTTACAAAATTTTCTCAAGGTAATTTTTCTTATTGTATTAATTTTTATAGGATTAAATACTAATGCAATTCTTTTTTCATATTTTCTTGGTGTTTTAGGGGTTTTTTTAATTTCATTTTTTTATTGTAAATATAATCTTTCAGAAATTTTTAAAAAAATTAAATTAAATAAATCTTCAAAGAAAAAAATACGAAAAGAACTTTTTTCTTATTCTTGGCCCCTCATTTTATTAGGAATTTTAAGTGAAATCATGCCAAATATAGATTCATTTGTAATTGGATATTTTAATGGAACTTTTGATGTTGGAATTTATAATGCAGCAATTCCTATTGCATGGTTAATAGTATTTTTCCCAAGTTTATTTATAAGACTTTTTTCTCCTTTAATAAATAAAGAATTTTCAAGAAAAAACTTAGGACTTGTTAGTGAATTAAGTAAGCAAATTGTTAAATGGATATTGATTGTTAATCTCCCTTTTTTTATATTAATGATTCTTTTTCCAGGAGTATTTATTAATATTTTGTTTGGGTCTGAATATCTGGGTGCAGAAAATTCATTAAGATTTTTAGCAACAGCTTATCTTTTTTCATCAATTACAATAATTTCTCATAATTTAATTTCAATGACTGGAAAATCTAAAATAATTTTAACAAATATTGTAATAGCATCATTTTTAAATTTAATATTAAATCTTTTCCTTGTTCCAGTTTATGGAATTTCTGGAGCAGCATTTGCAACAATGATTAGTCAGATAATATTAACTTTTATCTTCTTTTTTCAAACTAAATACTATACTTCAATAGTTCCTTTAAGAAGAAAAATGGTAAGAATCTTTTTTTCAATAATTCCTCCAACAATTTTGTTAATTTATTTTAAGCAATTTATATCCTCTAATTTACCAGCTTTATTTTTTCAAGGATCCTTGTTTATTTTGTTTTATTTATTTTTAATTTTTATAACAAAGAGTTTGGATGAGAATGATATAATGATTTTGAATACAATTAAAAGAAAAATATTTAATTGAATGATTATCTTTATAAAACCCCTAATCTTGAAATTTTAATGAAATTTATGTTTGCTATTGCTCCATGGGATATGTGGGAGGGTGAAGATGATACTCTTTACCCACTTGGTTTAGCTTATTTAGGGGCAGTTTTAGAAAAGAATAATTATAAAACGGATATTCTCAATTTAACTTATTCTAAATGGGAGGAGGTTATGGAAAATGCAAGAGAAAAAATTAAACGTGAAAAACCTGATTTTTTTGGAATAAGCATTCTTTCTAACAGTCGTATTTCAGCATTAAAATTATTAAAAATAGTAAAAGAAGTAAGCCCGAATACAATAATTATCGCAGGAGGAGTTCATACTACTTTTTTATATGATCAAATTTTAAATCATTATCCTGTTGATTTTACAATATTGGGAGAGGCAGAGATTACTCTAGTAGAATTATTAGAAGGTATTAATAATAAAAAGCCTATTTCTAAATTTAAAAAAATTAAAGGAATAGCATTTAAACATAATGGAGAAATAATTAAAACAGAACCGAGAGAAAGAATTATGGATTTAGATTCATTACCAATACCTAAACATGATTTTTTTCAAAATACAATAAAAAAGTTTAATACAGCATATATGCTTACTTCAAGAGGATGTCCTTTTGGTTGTTCTTTTTGTCCAAGTTCTGCATATTGGGGGCGATGTATGATTCAAAGAAGTGCAAAAAATGTTTTTAGGGAAATGAAATATTTAATAAAAAAATTCCCAAATATTGAACAAATCTATTTTATGGACGATGAATTTATTTGCAATAATAAAAGAGTTATTGATTTATGTAAAATGATTTTAAAGGACAAAATGAAGATAAAATGGAAATGTTTAGGAAGAGTTTCATCATTAAATGATGAACTTGTAAGTTGGATGAAAAAAGCAGGATGTATTGAGGTAATTTTTGGAGTTGAAAGCGGTTCACAGCGTATTTTAGATAATATTGGGAAAAAAGTAAAAGTATCTCAGATAATAAATGCTTTTAAAATCTGTGAGAAATATAATATCAAAACAGCTTTTTTATCAATTGTTGGACTTCCTGGAGAAAATTCAGAAAGTGCAATGGAAACAGCACTTTTAGCTAAAAAATTAAAAGTAGCAACAGAACCTGCTATTTTAATTGTTTTTCCTGGAACAGAAGTATATAGATTAGCAAAAGAAAAAGGATTGATGACAGATGATTATTGGTTAAGTGAAGGGCTTTGTCCGCTTTATACTGCTGAACATCCCAAATGGAAATTATTGTGGTGGTCTTTTAGAACAGGTTTTATAACTAATCTTTATGGAAATGATGGAGATTTTTCTGGTTTTATAAAAAGAAAATTAATTAATAAAATAAATCCAAGTAATTTTTTAAGAATTTTTAAGAGATATGTTTCTGATAAAACTTAATTTATGATAGCTTAAATTTATAAAGATTAATCTTTCCCATTTTTTATGAACACTTTAAGGAATAAAAAAATATTGCTTGCAAGTTGGGGGTGTAAAGTTAAAACTAGTCAAGAATGTAGAGATTGGCCACCCATATTTAAAAAAATATTCAAGAAAGTTATCCTTTTTAGTACAAAAAATGAATTTTATTATTTTGGCAAGGAAGCATTAAATAAAAATTTTTTAAATCTTCTTCAAAAAGAAAAACCAGATTATTTGTTAATTTGCCCTGTTTTTAATGAATTTGAAATAGATACCTTATTAAAAATAAAAGAAATTACTCCAAACACCAAAACAATAATGTGGTCTGGAGATGATGAATTTAGATTTGATGACTGGACAAGATATTATGCACTATTTTTTGATTATGTTTTAACAACTAAAAAAGAAATTTCAATTTATAAGAAAGATAAGATAAAGCATGCAGGTTTTATGATTGGAGTAAATCCAAAGTATCATCGGCCAATCAATTTGAAAAAAATATATGATGTAACTTTTATAGGAGCACCTTTGGTTGATAGATATGATTATATAAAATTTTTAATGAAAAAAGGAATAAATATTAAATTATTTGGAGGAGAATGGTATAAATATCCTTATTTAAAGAAAATTTATGGGGGTTTTTTATATCCTGATGATTTTATAAAAGTTATTAATCAATCTAAAGTAAATCTTAATTTTTCAAAAACTTTTTTCAAACAAGGAAAATTAGGTCAAATGAAAGGACGTGCAATAGAAATACTTGCATGTAATGCTTTTTTATTAACAGAATATACTAATAGAACAATAGACTTTCTTGTTAAAAATAAAGAAATGAATTTTAGAAATAAAGAAGAGCTTTTTAAAAAAATTAAATATTATCTTGAATATGAAAAAGAAAGAAAAAATCTTGCAAAAGAAGGTTATAATTATGTTTTGGAAAATCATTCTTGGGAGAAACTATTTATAAAATATTTTAATAAAATAGAAAAAGAAAAGACTAAACATTATAATCTTCCAGAAGTCAATAAAAAAATAATTACTCTTTCTGAAAAAGAAATAAATTTACCTATTAATAAATTAAAAGAAAAATTAAAAAAAATAGATTATGTAAATTTCTCTAAATCATTTAATAAGAAATCTCCTTATAAAGATTATTTTCAATCTTATTCTTTAATGATTTCTAAGAAAAATATAAGTTGTTGTAATTATCTTATCTATTCAGAGTATTTAGGAGATTATTTATTAAATTTATCTAAAAAATCATTTAATACTTTGAAAAAGGACGATTTTTACAAAATACTGAATATAAATCAATTAATGGTAAGGAAAAATTATTTTTTAAATAATTTAAAATCTTTTCAAAAATTATTTTATGGAGGAGTTTATAATTTATTAAATGATAAAAATACAGTATTTATATCAATCCCCTTAGTTAAAATAAAAGGCGTAGGAGAAATCCCTTATAAAGATATGAAAAATGTTTTTAATACCCCTTTTTTTGATAAATTATTTTCTCTTGTTCATAAGAAAAAAATATTTGATCCATATGTATTTAAGTTATTATTCTTATCATATCCAGGAAAAAAATTTGTTTTTAGATATCTATCAGAAAGATTTTTTGATAAAGGTAGTTGGGAAGCATTAAATTTTTTTAATTAATAAACTCATCTATTTTATTAATAACAGAACTTGTATCTATCCCGCATGATTTTTGTATATTTTCACGTCCACCATATGCATAAATATAATCAGATAAGCCAATTCTCTTTTTTAATTTAACTGGTAAATCATTATCAACAATAGTCTCTGCAATTATGCTTCCTAATCCACCATCAAGTATATGTTCTTCTAAAGAAACTAAATTCTTGTATTGAGATATATTTTTTTTAAATTCTTTACTCAGTGGTTTTAATTGATGTAAATCTATAACTCCAATTTGGATACCCTTACCAGAATAATGAGTTTTGGCTTCTAAAGCTGTATGGACCATATTTCCTGTAGAAACAATAGCTAAATCTCCTTTTCCAAATTCTCTAAATCCCCTTACAAGTGATTCATCCCTACCAGATAAATCTGGAAGAATTTCTCTATCTAATCTTATATAAGTAGGATTTTTAGAATAATACATTTTTTCCGCTAGTGCTTCTGCAGCAGGGTTATCTGATGGACAATATATTTCTAAATTAGGTATTGCCCTCATTATTGAGATATCTTCTGTTAAATGGTGTGTTGGTCCAGAATCATCATAACTAAAACCAGGCCCTACACCAACAAGATTTATTGGAATTTTCATAAGACCACAATTTAATTTTGTAAATTCATGACATCTAGAAGTAATAAATGGAGCAATAGCATAAGTAAAAACTTTTTTCCCTTCTTTTGCAAGACCACTTGCTAGAGCAATCATACTTTGCTCTGCAATACCTGTACTAAAGTATTGTCTTCCATTAAAATCTATTCTGAATTTGTCAAGAGATGGAGCTCCCATGTCAGCATCAATTAATACTAGATTTTTATCTCTTTTTGCAAGTCCATAAATTCTATCCCAAAAGGTATCTCTCATTGATTTATTATTCATATTCTCCTCTTGAAGAATATACTTCTAATTCTTCTTCTAATTTTTTTATATCTTTTCCTTTAGGGGCCATACCATGAACTAAGGCTTTATTTTCCCAAGATTTAATTCCTTTTCCTTTAACAGTTTCAGCAATAATCATTAGAGGTTTATCTTCCTTATAACCTCTAAAATTATTAGTTGCTTCATAAATTTCTTTAACTGAATGACCATCTATTGTTTTTACATCCCATCCAAAAGATTTAAATTTTTTCTCTAGAGGATTCAATTTAACTATATTCTCTGTTGCTCCAAGTACACCATACCCATTTCTATCAACTATTGCAGTTAAATTATTTAAATTATGACTACTCGCAAACATTGCAGATTCCCAATTAGAACCTTCATGAAGTTCGGCATCTCCTAAAAGAACAAATGTATGGTAATTTTTTTTATCTATTTTTGCTCTTAATGCAACTCCTGTTCCAAGACCTAATCCGTGACCGAGTGAACCAGTAGAATATTCAACTCCTGGCACCGTATTTTGTAAATGTACTCCAAATTTAGCATCTTTTTTACAAAAAGTTTTTAACCAATCTTTTGAGAAAAAACCTGCATTAGTTAAAGCAACATATAATATTGGACTTGCTTGCCCCTTGCTTAAGATAAATCTATCTCTTTCATCCCATTCTGGATTATTATATTTATAATTTAGAATATTTCCAGAATAAAGGGTAGTAAGTATTTCTGCACATGAAAAAGAAGAAGTAACATGTCCTGTTCCAGCTTCTATACACATATTTAAGGTATCTTTACGAAGATCATTTGCTTTTCTTTGTAATTTGATTATTTGTTCTTTTTCCATTTCAAATCTTTATCATTTTTCTTTTTAAAGATTTATGTACTCCTCCTATTATTTTTTTAAGATTATTATAGTAAAGTTTAAGGAAAATCTAAACACATAGGATCTTTTCCATTTTTACCTATTGCCATTTCTTCAATTTGTCTTGCAAATTCTCCATAAGTACATCTAGCACATTCTTGATCAACATTTATTGATTGTAACAATTTTCTATGATTATCGCTTCCCCAATATTTTCTTATATTTTCTGGATTTGGATAATGACTTGTTAGTCTAAATCTCTCTTCTATTCTATGATCAGCACAAACATATGCATTTCCATCAGCACATGCTTGAAGCATTAAAGAGGAAGATACACAATTCTTGAATGTATGGTGTACTTTAAATTCAGTATTATATTTATGCATAATAGTAAAAACTCTAAAATCATCCCCTTTTTCTAATTCATGACACTTATGAAATTGTTCATGAATTTCTTCAATTTTATAATTAACTTTCATTGCTTGTTTAAAATCTTTTCTTTCTAAGTCAACAGGCCTAGCATGAAAATCTCTTGCTCCAATATCTTTTGCAAGTCTTGCAGCTGAATATAAATCTCCCCAATTATCTGGTCTAATTAGAAATTTATATGCTATATCTATATTAGATTTTGTTTTTTCCTTTTTTGAAACTAAAAGTTTTAAATTATTAATGACTTTTTCAAAGTCATTAGATTTATGCACCCTCTCGAAGGTTTCTTTTGTTCCTGAATCAACAGAAACACCCACCCAACGACAATACATCATCTCTTCAGCAATTAGTTCATCAATTAATCCTCCATGTGTAGCAAATGAAGATTGCATACCTTTATTAGATATGTATGAAGGGAGTTTCCAAACATTTTTATTCATTAAAGGTTCTCCACCACCACCAATACATACTCCTCTCACACCCCAATCACTAGTAAAATCAATTAAATTTTCTAAATGTTTTTTTGGCATAAGCTTCATATCTTTTTTGATTTCTTTTACATTAATCTTTAAATATCTTTGAGCATTGCAATGACCACATCCAAAATTACATAAGTGACTTGGATCTAAAGAAAGTTCAATAGGCGGAGGCAATTCACCTTCACCTTTTAACCACTTAGCAATTGGAATATAATTTGAATGTAACCAAGTTAATCCTTTAAAAGAGTTAAAAGAATTATATTTACTTTTATCTTCCCATTCTCTCGCTTTTATTTGCCAATCATCTCTTGCCATTTTTAATTAATTCCTTTTTTTAGTTATTAAGGATTGTTGTTCTTGAAAATACTCTTTTAATACTTCTAAACATAGGGGGTCTACTTTTATAGAATTTATTTCTGAGATATTAAAAAAAGCAAATCCAGCACCTTCTTTTAAAATTATACTAGAAATTTCTTGATCAAATAAACCTTCGAAAATATATCTTTTTCCATAAAATGCAGTTGGAAGTTTATAGTCTTTAATTTTGGATAATTTAAATTTACTTATATTAAATCCAATTTCTTCTTCAATTTCTCTTTTTAAAGTTTGTTCTGGAATTTCTCCATTTTCAATTTCTCCTCCAAAGACATTCCAATATCCACCAGGCACAGTTAGATAATCTAAAATCTTTTTTTGCAACAGAACTTCATTTTTATTATTTATAATTATTGCTTCTGCGACATCTCGTTTTTTCATATTAAAATTAATTATCCTCTAATAGCTTTCTTTTTAATTTTGTTTTAGTCATTCTTTCAATATGCTCTTTTGCGATTGATCCAAATTTTGATTTAATCATTGTTAGATATTTTGGATCTTTAAAATAATTATCAAAAGCATTATCTCTAAATTCTAGAACTTGCTTAGGTGTTAAATGGTTTGTTGGTAAAGGTAGAAATCCATAACTATGTTGAGCATAATCAATCCATTTTTTTGGTAATTTAATTTCTTTTTGAATTGCATTATTATATAATTGTGAACCAGGCATAGCAGTAGTACAATAGAAATTTCCAAATTCACAATTTAGTTCTGTTGCTAAATCAAGTGTTTCTTGCATACTACTCATATTATCTTCTGGTAATCCAAACATATAATTTGCAATAATATTTATCCCAGAATTTTTAATAATTTTCCTATTTTCTATCATACTCTCTTTTGTAAATTTTCCTTTATGTACATCTTTTCTTACTTTTTCATTTCCCGCTTCATAACCAACACATAACCAGTTAAAACCTGCTTTTTTTAAGTTCTCTAAATGTTTTTCTTTAATAGTGTCAACCCTTCCATAAGCCCATATATTTAATTTAAGATCTTCCTTAATTATTCCTTCTGCAATTTCCATAAAATGGTCTGGATTAAGAATAAACATTTCATCAATAATTTTTATATTTTTTACATTATATTTTTCTTGAAGTGTTTTAAGTTGATTTACTACCCATTTAGGATCCCAAGTTCTTATTTTCTTTTCTCCAAAAGTTTCATGAATAGAACAAAAATCACATGTAAAAGGACAACCAAGACTTGTTGAAATAGATGCATATCCGAGTCTTGAATCTAAGTTATCTAAACACTGCCAGTTATGAGCTTTATATTTGCTCATAGGTAATAGATCCCATGCAACATCATCTAATTCTTCAGAGAGATTCTGCACATTTCTTGCTCTTGGAGTATTTTTTATATTTCCATTTTCTTTCCACCATAATCCAGGAATATTATTTAGTTTAGAATTTTCTAGTAATCCTTTTAGAGTGTAGAATCCTTCCCCTTCACAGACAAAATTACAATTTTCTTCTTTTAATGTTCTTTGGGGTAATGCTGAAGGATGAAGTCCTGTTAGAATTATTTTTCTATCAGGTTCTGCATTTTTTATTTCACTAGATAATTTTCCCACGCCAGTCATTAATTGTGTTGATGCTGAAGGATGTTGGCCATAAACAACAATATTAGTTAATTTTGGATTATTTTCTTCTACAATTTTTGCTGTTTCTTTATGAGTTAAATTTTCTGCATTCGAATCAATTATCTTCACATTGTAACCTTTTTTCCTAATAAATCCTGCGGTTAATGCAGCCCAAAATGGAGTTTCTATAGAAGAAAAATCTTTGCTTAAATCCTGATAAACTTTCTTTTTTGTTCCTCCAACATTAATTAAAAGCAAATCCAAATTTGATACCATCTTATAGATATTAAGATTTAAGATTGTCTTTTAAAGTTATTGTAGTATAAATATATCTTATCTTAGGAAGATATTTAAATAAATTTATAAGTATTTTAATTATCAAATTCATATTAATTATAGATTTATAAAATGAAATCAAAGAAGAAACAAATAGTTTTCTTAGAACCATTTCCAACAGTCATGATCTACAAAATAGCAAGACTATTTAAAAAGAAAGGTTATGAAACAATTTTAGTAGTTCTTTTGGAGTCAAAAGACGCATCAAAAGAATTCCATAAAGGAGCTTTTGATAAAATAATTTTTTTTGATCTTAGTTTTTTTAAAATAAATTTAAAAAATGCTCCTTTAATTTTAATATCTCTTATTAAAAAGTTAAAGGGTTTAATAGAGTCATCTATTTCTATTTTAAGATTAAAACCTTATGTAGTCTTTACTAGAGGTTCTCCAAGTTGGCCTTGCGCATTAACTATGAAGTTATTTAAAAAAATTCCAATAATTTATTTCCCTTATGATATCCGTTGCCAATATTATAAAAGTATTAAACATGCAATAAAATTTGGAAAAATGTCAAAATTTGAACTTAATGCAGAAAGATTTTGTTTTGAAAATGCAGATGGAGTAATGCATAAGGGATATGTCAAGGAATTAGAATTCTTAAATGGGAGAATGCTTGGAAATAAAATAAAATTATCTCCTTTTACTCTAAGTTTCCTTCCTTATTGTTCAAAAGAATTTAATGTTCCTATTAATAGTAATAAACTTTCAAAAAAAGATAAGGGAATTCATATAGTTCATATTGATTCTATGGGGAGTGTAGGGCCTATTGGAGCAAAATACGTTTATAATACTCTAAATGATTTAGTAAATCAAAAAATTCATATACATATTTATTCAAGACCCAATTCTATATCCAAAGAACAATTAATGAAATTCTTTAAAGAAGAATCTGAATTTACAAAGTCATATGGAAGTCTTTTAAAATCAAAATATTTTCATCTTCATCCCCCATTAGAACCGGATAAAATAGCAGCTGAAATATCTAATTATGATTATGGGCTTTATCCTTCTGGACCAAAAACAGAACTATCAAAGTATGACTTGGAATTAAGATTCTCAACAGGAAATAAAATAGCCTCTTACTTGGAAGCAGGACTTCCACTTATCTATGAAGATGACGCTATTTTTACTGGAGAATTGTTATCTAGTTATAAAGTTGATATTCCTTATAAAATTCAAAATCTAAAAACATTAAAAAAAAGGCTAAATAAATTAAATTATTCACAACTTATAAAGAATGTTAAAAAAGCAAGAGAAGATTTCGATATGAATAAAAATTTTCCAAGGTTGGAAAAGTTTGTTAATTTAGTTGTTAGAAATAAAGAACATTGAATTTTAGATACGTAATCTTTTTAAATTCACTTTTATCTTGCATTTATATGGATAAAGAGAGAGTATTAATTATCAAAACAGGTTATTCTGAGATCTTGGATGTAGAGAATCATTTAAAGAGAGTTAGTTTAGGAGATATTTTAAGATCAACAGTATTGTTAAATATTTATAAAAAAGATGAGGTTACTTGGTTAACAGATAAATCTGCATTTTCTTTACTAAAACAAAATAAATATATTGATAGATTACTATATCTTGATTTTGAAAATGCAATGCATTTATTAGATGAGGAATTTGATACTTTAATTAATCTAGAAAAGGATACTGATATCTGTAAATTTGCAAACAAAGTAAATGCTTGGAACAAAAAAGGGTTTAGATTTGATAGGAGGTCTGGAAAAACTGAAGCTTTTGATAATGCCTTTGATATATTATCTTTAAGTGTTAGTCCTCATCTTAAAAAAAATAATCTACAAACTGCTCAAAAACTTTTGTTTAAGGTTGTAGGAAAAGAATGGAATGGGGAAGAATATATTTTAGGTTATAAATCGAATAATAATGAAATTTATGATGTTGGGTTGAATACTCAAATTGGTCCTAAGTGGCCTATAAAAAGTTGGTCTAAAAAAAATTGGGATAAGTTAGAAACACTTTTAATTAAAGATGGACTTAAAGTAAGTAGACAAGATAAGCAATCTGATGGAATTCTCACAAATTTAGATCAATATATTGGTTGGATTAATTCTTGTAGTTTAATTGTAACAAATGATAGTTTAGGTATGCATTTGGGAATAGCTCTTAAGAAAAAAATATTGGGTCTTTTTGGACCGACACCTTATAAAGAAGTCCATTTTTATGGAAGAGGAAAAGCAATTTTGCCAAAACAATATAGAGAATGTATTCCATGTTTTGATATAAAGTGTAATGAAGAAAAATCGTGTATGGAATCTATTTCTCCTGAAACTGTTTATAGGGAGGTAAAAAAATTTATTAAAAAATGAAGTGGAAAGTGCCTTATGTTAATTTGCCAACACAATTTGAGAACTTAGAAGGAGAAATAACAAAAGAGATTATAAGAGTAATGTCAAAAGGAGAATTTATTCTTAAAGATGATGTTAAAAAGTTTGAAGATAAAATGGCATCTTATTTAGGAGTAAAACATGTTATTGGGGTTAATTCTGGAACAGATGCATTAAATCTTTCAACAAAACTTATAGGATTAAAAAAAGGAGATGAAGTAATTACTGTTGCACATACATTTGTTGCAACAATTGCAGCAATAGTTCATACTGGAGCTAAACCGGTCTTTGTAGATATTAAAGACGATTTTAATATGGATATTGGACAGATAGAAAATAAAATTACAGATAAAACAAAAGCAATAATTCCAGTTCATTTAAATGGAAGAGTTTGCGATATGGGAAATTTAGAAGAAATTACAAAAAAACATAATTTAAAAATTATTGAGGATTCTGCTCAATCATTAGGATCTAAATATAATGGGAGAATGGCCGGAAGTTTTGGATTGACTGGCTGTTTTTCTTTTCATCCAATGAAAACACTTAATTGTGCTGGAGATGGTGGAGCTATTACAACCAATGATGATAATATTGCTAAAAAAGCAAAACTTTTAAGAAATCATGGACAAAGGGAAAAAACAGACATAGTCTTTTTTGGTTATAATACTAGATTAGATAATCTTCAAGCAGCAATATTAAATATTAAATTTAAATATTTAAAAAGAGATATAAAAAGAAGAAGAGAAATTGCATCTATCTATTCTGAAAAATTATCTGGTTTAGATTTAATTCTTCCTCCAAAACCTTCAAAGGGAGATAATTTTGATACATATAATTCTTATGTTATAAGATCTTCTAAACAACAAGAACTTTTTTCTTATATGAAAAAAAAAGGTATAGAAACATTTATTCATATGTCAAAACCTCTTTATAATCATAAAAGATTATATCTTTCTAATTCATATCTTCCAGTAAATGAAAAAATATGTAAAGAGATTTTATCCTTACCAATTTGTCCAGAATTAACAAATAAACAAATAAATTATGTAGTAGATTCTCTTCATAAATTCTTTAAAGATAAAAGATGAAAGGAGGTAAAAATGAAAAAATTTGGAATAGAATATAGTCTTGTAGGTATAGAACCTTCTGAAATAGTGGGTTCATTAATAAATTCAAACATTTGTGAAGAGGACAAAGAAAAATACAAAAAGATTCTTGATTCATTCAATGAGATTATGAAGCAAGATATAAAGGACGGAAAAGCAACATTTGGAAAATTAGAAATCACTCTTGACAATTCAACTAGTGCACCAAAAGAATATGTTGATTTGTTTTAATGAATTTTATTTTGTAATAAGATAATTGAAATTATATATAATTTGCAATACAAATTATTATAAATTAAAAATAAAGTAATTTATCATGAAAATTTTAGAAAAAATTATAAAAGATAAAAAATGACAGAAGTAGATAATCATAAATTAATGTATCATCCTGAAAGAGCTGCTGAATGGAGAAAAAAAGAAGATTGTGCTCCAATTTATGTAGAAATAGGGCCAACAAATGCCTGCAATCATAGATGTGTTTTTTGTGCTCTTGATTATTTAAAATATGGAAATGATTTTATTGATAAGGATGTTATGTTATTAACATTAAAAAGTATGGGTGAGCAAAAGGTAAAATCAGTTATGTTTGCTGGAGAAGGAGAGCCTTTATTACATAAAGATATAGGTTTATTTGTAGAAACAGCAAAAAAATCAGGAATAGATGTTTCTATGACAACAAATGGTGTTCCTTTTAATGATAAAAAAATAAGCCAAATTTTACCCAATCTTTCATGGTTGAGATTCAGTGTTAATTCTGGTAGTTCTGAAAATTATTCTGAAGTTCATAGAACAAGCAAAAAAGATTTCTCTAAGATAATAGAAAATATAGGAAAATGTGTTGAATATAAAAAAAGAAATAATCTAGATACAACAATAGGAACTCAATTTTTAGTAATATCTAAAAATATAAATGAAGCACCAAAACTTGCAAAAATATTAAAAAATATTGAAGCAGATAATCTTCAAATTAAACCATATTCCCATCATCCAGATAGTGTTAATGATTATTCAATAGGAGTGGATGAATTTAATCAACTTGAAGAAAAATTAACGGAATTTAATTCAAATAATTTTAAAGTACTATTTAGGAAACAAACAGCAAAAAGAATTAATGAAGGAATAAATTACTCTGAATGTTATGGGCTTCCTTTTTTTACATTAATAGATGCAAAAGGAAATGTTATTCCATGTAATTTATTTTATAAAAATGAAGAATTTACTTATGGAAATATATATAAAAATAGTTTTAATGAAATTTGGAAAGGAGATAAAAGAAAACAAGTAATAGAAAAAATAAGAAAAAAAGGAATTTCTGAATGTAGAAATGGATGTCGATTAGATCCAATTAATAGATATTTAAGTAGATTAAAAAATCCAGAACCACATGACAACTTTATATAAAATGATAAATAATATAACTAAAGAAGAATTAATTGATTTTGAAAGACATATTGCTAATCTTTGGGAAGAAGGTAAACTTTCTTGTCCAATTCATCTTTCTGGAGGAAATGAAGACCAATTAATTAATATTTTTAAAGATATAAAAGAAAATGATTGGGTTTTTTCAACACATAGGAGCCATTATCATTATCTCTTAAAAGGTGGTTCTCCAAAAGTATTAGAAAAAAAAATCTTAGATGGAAAAAGTATGCACATTTTTGATAAGTCTTTAAATTTTCTTACTTCATCAATTGTTGCTGGAAATTCATCAATTGCTGCAGGAGTGGCTTTAGGATTTAAAAAAAACAAAAACAAAAACCATGTTTGGTGTTTTGTAGGAGATGGGGCTGAAGAAGAAGGACATTTTTATGAAGCAGTAAGATATGTTGATGGGTGGGATCTTCCATGTACTTTTATTATTGAAGATAATAATCGGTCTGTCGCTACACCAAAAAAAGAACGTTATAATAATTCTGAAATTATCTGGCCTTCATGTGTTAAGAGATATAATTACAATGCCAAATATCCTCATTATGATACTGGAAAAAGAATAGACTTCTCTAATATAAAGGTTAAAAAATGGTATAAAAAAATAAAACATAAAAAAGAAAACTCTTCTAAATTAGAAACAAATCTTACTTATGGAGGGGCAATTAAACAATCAATGGAAAAGTTATCAGAGAATAAAAGAACAATTTTTATTGGTTATAATATAAAATATGGAACAAAAGCATATAATACTCTTTCAAATATCCCTAAAAACCAATTACTAGAAACTCCTCTAGCAGAGAATTTAATGTCTGGATTAGCAATTGGTTTGGCTTTAAAAAATTATCATCCTGTTTTATTTTTTGAAAGACACGATTTTATGTTGATTGCTTTAGATTCTTTAGTAAATCATTTAGATAAGTTAGAAGGAATGTCTGAGGGACAATTTAAGGCACCTGTGTTGATAAGAGCAGTTGCAGGAGAAGAAACTCCTCTTTATCCCGGACCTCAACATATTCAGGATTTTACAAAAGCCTATGAAGATTTATTCTCTTTACCAATATATAAACCTCAAACTGCTAGACAAGTTCTTGAAACCTATCAAACCTTAGGAACTTTTAAGAACCCAGCAATAATTATAGAAAAAAAAGAATTATACTCTAAAAATGGATGAAAAAAGAGAAGAACCATTAATTTTAGATGGACATAAGTTAGCTTGGCACAAAGATAGAGTTGGAGCATGGTTGAGAGGAGAAAAAATAGTTCCAATTACAATAGATTATGCATTAACAAGGGCTTGTAATTATAAATGTACTTATTGTTATAGTCAATTGCAAAAAAATGATGATACAAAGATGAATAAGAACCATATTTTTAAATTTCTAGATGATTGTGCAGAAGTAGGGGTTAAAGGAGTGATTCTTATGGGGGATGGTGAAAGTACTTGTTCACCTCATTTTTCAGAAACTTTAGTTTATGGAAAAAAGAAGGGAATAGATATGGCTGTTGCAACAAATGGTGCTCTTTTAAAAGAAGAGGAACTGGAACAGATATTATCTTCTTCTACCTGGTTTAGATTTAATATTTCTGCAGGAGTTCCAAAAAGATACGCGAAAATTCATGGTTGTAAGGAAGAAGATTTTTATAAAGTTATAGAGAATATTAAAAAAAGTGTTAAAATTAAAAAAGAAAAAAAATTAGATGTAACAATTGGAATGCAAATGGTATTTCTACCAAAATTTAAGGAAGATGTTATTCCTCTTACAAAATTAGGAAAAGCTCTTGAAGTAGATTATCTTGTAATAAAACATTGTAGTGATGATGAAAAAAGAGAGCTTGGTTCTAATTATAAAGAATATCTTGATTCTGATTTAATTAATACTCTAAAAGAAGCTGAAACACACTCTACTGATAAATATTTTGTTAAAGCTAAATGGTCAAAAATTTTAAGTGGAGGAAAAAAAAGATATTCTAAGTGTTATGGTACACCTTTTCTTATGCAATTATCAGGTTCAGGATTAGTTGCCCCATGCGGACAACTTTTTAATTCAAAGTATGAACAGCACCATATAGGAAATATTACAGAAACATCTTTTAAAGAGATTTTAAAGAGTGATAGATATTGGGAAGTTGTGAATCATTTAGCATCTAATAAACATAATGTTCACACTGATTGTGGAATTATGTGTTGCCAGGATAGAATTAATGAATATTTGTGGAATTTAAAACAAGGGAAGATTAAATTAGAAGAACCAAAAGGAAAACCGCCCCAGCATATTAATTTTATTTAATATATAAATCTTTAAAAACAAGTTTATTTAATTTAAAAAATGGAAAAGGTTGCAGTTATTGGAAGTAATTCATTTTCAGGAGCCCATTTTGTTAATTATCTTTTAGAAAATAGTAATTATAAAGTAATTGGAATTAGCAGATCTCAGGAATATAATCAAATATTTCTTCCATATAAGGGTAAAGAAGGATTTAAGTTTTTTCAAGGAAATATAAATAATGGAATAAATGATATAGTTGATATTCTTAAAAAAGAAAATGTAAAAAAAGTAGTTAATTTTGCTGCTCAGGGAATGGTTGGGCAAAGTTGGGATAATCCCAAACATTGGTTTCGCACTAATTGTTTAGGGATAGTTAATCTAACAAATAAATTAAGAAAAATAAAGTCTTTTGAAAAATATGTTCAGATTTCTACCCCAGAAATTTATGGTTCATGTAATAAAATTGATGAAAATACTTCTTATAATCCAAGTACTCCTTATGCATCCTCAAAAGCAGCAGGAGATATGTTTATAAAAAATTTGATAAAACAATTTAATTTTCCTGCAAGTTTTGTAAGGTCTACTAATGTATACGGTCCATGTCAACAGTTATTTAGAATTATTCCACGTACAATAATATATACAAAATTAGGGAAAAAGATACAACTTGATGGAGGAGGAAAAGCAATAAAATCTTATCTTCATATTAAGGATGATTGTGAAGGAATATTTAAGATTTTAGAAGATATTAATAATGGAGAGACATATCATTTGTCCCCTAAATCAGGAGAGAGTATTAATAATATTGTTAGAAAAATATGCAATAAATTAGAAAAGAATTTTGATAATTTTGTAGAGATAGTTGGTGAAAGAGATGGTCAGGATTCAGAATATGTTCTTGATTCAAGTAAAGCAAGAAAGAGATTTGGATGGGAGCCAAAAATAGATATAAGCCAGGGACTTGAACAATGTATTCAATGGATTAATAAAAATTGGAATGTAATTAAAACACTTCCATTAGAATATATTCATAAGGAATAATTTTATTTTTATAAGAAAGAATATAATTATTCCAAAAGAATTATGTGTTTTGTGTAAATTTATTAAAATGAAAAGAGCATCAAAAATAATATTATTAAATTCTAAAAAAGAATTCTTGTTATTTTTAAGAGATGATAAATCAAATATACCTTTTCCAGGGTATTGGGATTTTATTGGAGGGGAAACAGAGAAGGATGAAACCGATTTAGAAGCAATTAAAAGAGAAATAAATGAAGAGATTGAAAATGTTAATATAGAAAAAATAGAGTTTCTTGGAAATATTTTTGCAGAGGATAATTGTAAGAATTCTATCTTTATTGGTCAGATAAATACTCCTCTAAGTAAAATTAAATTAAATGAAGGCCAAGAATTAAATTATTTTAAATTTAAAGAATTATTTAAAATAAAACTTGCTCCATATTATATAAATTTTATTATGCAAAATAAAGAGAAATTAGGATTATAGCTTCTATATATTGGTCTATCATAATTTTTTTAAACCCTCTTTTTAATCTCAATCTATGGAGAAAAGAGGAATAAGTATTCCAAAAGAGTATAAGTATATCTCAGCATTTTTAACTATGAGATGCAATCTTAGCTGCAGTTTTTGTTTGAATGATTTTGAGAATGATCTTAATAGAGAGAGATTTAATGAAATTTCTGGAAAGGAATGGGTTAATACATTAAATAAAATAGAACCAAAACAAAATATTCCTATTACTTTTAGCGGAGGAGAACCATTTTTACATAAAGATTTTATTTATATAATTAATAATTTAAAACCAGAACTTAATATTGATATTCTTACTAATTTAATTTGGGGGAAAAAGGGATTAGAAAAATTTATATCTAAAATTAATCCAGAAAGAATTAAAAGAAATGCTCCTTACGCATCAATAAGAGTAAGTTATCATCCTGAGCAAATGGGAGATGGAAAAAAACTAATTGAAAATGTTAAAAAACTAAAAGATGCAGGATTTAGTGTTGGAATATGGAGTGTTTTATATCCAGGTTCAAAACAATTATCTGCAATTAATCAAATGCAATTTAGATGCAAGGATGCTGAAATTGAGTTTAGATTAAAGGAGTTTACAGGAGAATATAATGGGAAACCTTATGGAAATTATTCAAAATATCCTAATTCAATTCTAGAAGAAAATACAAAATCTTGTGAATGCAAAACATCTGAATTATTAATAGGGCCAAATGGAGATACTTATAGGTGCCATAGAGATCTTTATGCAAGAGAAAATACTACTGGGAATATAACTAATCCTAATTTTCAGATAAAAGATATTTTTAGATTATGCAATCAATACGGCAAATGTAATCCTTGTGATGTTAAAGTCAAAACAAATCATAAACAAGAATTAGGGCATACAAGTGTGGAAATAAAAGAAATACAATCTACTTAAATTTTTAAGGAAAGATTTACTAATTATCTAATGGATAATCATCAAATTTTTTTGGAAAATAAGTTTAAGAAAGTTGCAGAATTAATTAAAGAAAATTCTAAAGTACTTGATATTGGCTGTAATAATGGAATATTTAGAAATTTTATTAGAAATTGTGAATATTATGGAGTTGATATTGATAAAAATTTAGTTAATGAATTAATCAAAAAAAATATAAAAGCCAAGCAAGCTGATTTAAATAAAGATGAAATTCCATTTAAAAATCAAAAATTTGATTATATTCTTTTATTAGACATTTTAGAGCATGTAATAGATACAAAAAAACTTCTTCTTGAATCAAAAAAAAGATTAAATGAATCTGGAAAGATAATTATTACATTACCAAATGATTATCATTTTTTAAATAAGATTAGATTTCTTTTTAATAAACCGATAACAAAAGATCCTTTTGATCCATACGGACATCTGCATTATTTTTCAATAAAGACAGGAGAGAAATTTCTAATTGATAATAGATTTGAAATTTTAAAAAAAGATATAATTCCTCCAACTAATCCTTCTTTTTTACCACAATTTTTAAAGAATTTTTTAGCAAAAATATTTCCTCAAAGTTTTGCAAGAGATATTTTATATTTGTTAGAACCAACAGATTAAATTAAAGACTTCAATATTTCTACAAAAATATCTGCAGTTTTATAATTTTCATCACAAGGAGAATATTCTGCAACTGCTATTCCAACTAATTCTTTTCCTGCTGTAACTTTTAAAGATAAATCTTTTATTTCTTTTGGAAACATTCTTCCTGGAAAGCCCCCTAAATCTAAACCCCCTTCTGAAGGAGATGCACCTACATTAGGATGGAAAACATCTGTACAATAGGATAAAAAAATTTTATCTCTAAAAGGAAATTTTAAAATCTCCCTTGGTTTATTATATCTTAATAAGTGTGCGTTTCCTTTACGTGTACTATTTAATTCACTCTCTTGTGTACCAATACAAAAATGTCGTCCTTCCATAAAATTAATAAAGGAACCTTGATGAAAAATCTCATAACAACTATCATCTCTATGAGCATCAAAATAAATATGATCCATAGAATCATCAGTAATAAAGGTAATAAAACTATGTGGATACACAACAACTAATGGTTTTTTATTACATGAGCATACAATTTTTCCAACCTTTTTAACATTTTTAAGAGAGGTATCTTAATCTTCATCAATGATTTCAACATCATTTATTCCAAGTTTTTCAAAGATTTTGCCGTATCCTTCTAATTGATTTTTATTTTTATTATAGCACATCAAAAATCCTTTCCAATCATATATTGCCATAAAAATCTTTAATCATAGCTTATAAAAATCTTTCTATTCTTAAACCATATTACACCCTTTACATACTAAAGGAGCTTTTCTTTTTCTTAATAATTTCCTAAATAACTGATATTCTTTTCCATTCCAAATTTTCCAAAAATCTTCTTTTAAAATATTTCCAAAATAAGGTTTTTTATAATCAAGAATCTTGCAACATGGAGTAATATTCCCATTCCAGGTGATATAAATACTTCTCCAAGGCCAGATACACCCCGGACTTTTTTCTTCATCAAATATAACTGTTATATTATATTTTTTTGCAATTTTCTTACCTTCTTTTATCTTTTCTTTTAGTTCTTTATTAAAATTTGAAACAGTTTGAGTTTTTATTTTTGAATTATATCTATCTATATAATCTTTTTTTTCCTGAACTGTCTGAAATCCCACTTTTTTTATACCAAGACTATTTGCCAATCTTACAAATTCAGGTATTTCTTTAATATTCTCCTTTAAAATAACTGCACTGGTACTCACAATAATTTTTTTCTTACTCTTTTTTAACTCATTAACTAAATTTTTTATATTTGTTTTAACTTTATCAAAATCAGCACCTTTTCTTATTTTTTCATATTTTTTCTTTTCTGCAGAATCAATAGATATCCCTATTTCTCCTATATTCACATTACAGATTTTATTAATTATTTCTTTTGTTAATATTGTTCCATTTGTAGTAAAAAAAACAGTTATTCCTTTTTTATTTGCATATTCTATCATATCAAATAAATCTTTATTAAGAAGAGGCTCACCCTGTCCTGAGAGATGGATTTTAGATAATGAGTCTAATTTTTCCAGAATTTTTTTAAAATCCTTAAAAGACATTGTTCCAATAGGAACATCTATTTTTTCCCTAATACACATTTCACATTTAAGATTACAATGAGATGTAGGCTCTATTTGTGCGATTATTGGTTTATTTTTAACAATTAATTTTTTGTCTGATTTTAGATATTTTAAGATATTAAAAATAATTTTTAGCTTCTGGTTAAATTCAGTTTTTAAAAAAGAGGTATTGCTTCTTGAAAAATCATAATACTTTTTTATTTTCATAGCTCTATAGGACATATTACTTTTTCCTGCAGGTAAAAATATAATTTATATTCCCCAAAATTCCTAAAATTGCAGAAAATCTCAGGGTCAATCTTTGTTTTTTCCTTTCTTCTTTTAAATTTTCTATATCTTCATATTCTTTAGTAATAATTGAAAATTTTTTAGATATCATTTTTTCTACATCATAAGAGAGAAACATGTGGGGATGATGGATATTAAATATTTTTCTGGTAAATAATTTTTTAAGAGGTCCCCATATTTTTGAAAGCACTAAAAAGATTTTCTGATAAATTTGAATTTCTAAATGAAGGATTCCGTCTTTTTTTAAGACACGGTAAGTTTCAGAAAGCACTTTTTCAGGGTCTTTAGTATGATCCAGTACGTTGTTTATTATAACTAAATCAAAATAATTGTCTTGGTAAGGAATTTGTTCTCCAGAAGCTTCTTTTAAGTGAGTTGACTTATAATCTATTTTAAATCTTTTCTTATAAAATTCTGCTAAAGGATCTATAGAATATGTTTTTCCCTCTTTAAAATAATTTATTATATCTAATGGACCGCACCCAATTTGAAGAATTTTTGTATTTTTATTTATTTTTATAATTCTCTCTAATCTTTTTAAAAGCAGATTTAATTCTTTTTTATATTCTTTTTCAAGATATTCTAAAAGAGATTTTGTTGTCCATTGCTCCCAATATCCTTTCTCTGATTCCTGCGCGATATTCCATCTATTTTCATTAATTTTCATATTCTTTAATAGTATTATTAATTATATTTTTCCATTTATATTTCTCACTATATTTTTTAACATTCTTTATTGGATTTTCTATAAATTGATTAACTACTCTTACAATATCTTTTGAATCTTTTTCTTTTATAATTAAACAATTCTTTCTATTTTTTACCATTAAAGGAATTCCTCCAGCATTGGTTGCAATTACAGGAAGATTTCTTGCAAATGCTTCCATTATTGTTACTGGAGCACCTTCCTTAGATGATGGAAGGATTAATGCATCTGCAGCACTTAAATACAACATCTTTTTTTTACCAAAAACTCCTCCTAAAAATTCAACATTTTTTAAGTTAAGTTTTTTTGAGTATTCCTTAAAATAATCAATACTCTGAGTATAACCAATTATTTTTAAATCTATATTTTTTAAATCTTTCATAGAATCTAATAAATATTTTATTCCTTTTTCCTTGTTAATTCTTCCTATAAAGATAAATATTTTTTTGTTTATCGGCATTTTTAATTTTTCTCTTGCTGATTTCTTACTCATGTTTTTAAAATATTCTTCTTCAATTCCCATTGTTTGGAATTTTACTCTTGAATCAGGAGAAATCTTTTTCAAATAATTTATTTCTTCCTGACTTAAGGCAAAAAAACATTTAATATTTTTTAAAACAATTTTTTCCAATATCTGCCCGATTAAAAAAAATGGAAAAAACAAAAGATATCTTTTTGTCTGTTTTAAATGTTTTAATGGCCAACTGCCTCCATGATGCTGGGCAATCATCCTCTGTTTTTTAAATAAGCCTGCAATCAGTAATCCATGAATATTATGATACTCATGTATATGGATTATCAATCTTATATTTTTCTTTTTACATTTGTTTATTTCTTGTTTTAATTCTTTTATCATTTGTAAGGAAAGATCAAGAGCATACATTGGCGAGAATGTTGTAGGAAAAATTCTCATTTTCATATTAAGATAACTAAACATTCTTCTTTTTATTTCATTTTTTTCTGGAAACCAGCATTCAACTTCAATATTCGGATAAAATTTTTTAACTTCTCGTGCAACTTGTGTTCCCCAGCTTCCTTTAACAACTTCATCAAGATTTTTATCATTTGACACAAAATAAGAATGTGAACAATGTTCAATATGAATTACTTTTAATTTTTGTTTCATTGTTTTTTATATTTGAATTTATAACTGAAATTAGATAGATTTTGCATTATTTTTTTCTCTAAATTAGGTGAAAATTTATATAGGAAAAGAGAAATGTTGCTTGATATTAATAATCCATTATATAATATGGGTCTTATTAAGGAGTTTTTAAAACGTCTTTTAACTAATATTTTTAAGTTCCATTTTCCCATAAATCGATAAAGCTTATCAATTTCCCTAAAAACTTTTTTGTCTAAGTTAAAAAAATTATTGTTTAATTGCTCCCAAAAGGGATGATAATAAAGCATAAAAAACGGGTGATAGTTTTCTGTGAATAAGGGTTTTTTATATAACCACCACTTTTCAAATCCATATTTTTTTGCATATTTATCATAAATTTCTGTATGAGGTAATGGTTGTAAAATACCTCCGCAAAATCCCTGTGTAACATATTTTCTAATTCTCTTTACATATTCTTGTAATTTTTTAATATCTTTAACACTATCCCATGGAAAACCAGTAAGAATATTAACCCCAACTCTTATTTTTGCTTCTTTACACCATTTTAAAATATTCCAAACATGTTCTGTATACCATTTTGGGTTTCCTGTTTTTTTCATTTTTATTAAAGTTTCTGGAATACAGTTTTCAACACCAAGACTTATCATAACACATCCTGCTTTTTTCATTTTCATAATAATTTCTTTATCTAGAAAATCTATTCTAGTTGCACACACCCACTCTACAGGGAGTTTTGATTCAATTAACATATCACATAATTCAATTAATCTTTGCTTGTTAATTGTAAAAGCATCATCTATAAAATTAATATGTTTAATACCATAATTTTTGTAGAGATATTCAATCTCTTTAAAGATTTTTTCAGTAGATCTATATCTAAAACCTCTTCCAAATAAAGAATGATAGCAGTAAGTACATTTTCCAGGACATCCTCTGCTAGACAATATTCCTCCAAAATTATCTATCTCTTCTTTTATTTTAATGTAATCTTTTTTTCTATGAATTTCTTTATTAGGAATGGGAAGTTGATTTATATCATAAATCTCAGGAGGTTTTGTTTTTTTAATTTTGCCATTATCTTTGTAGACAATTCCTTTAACACTACTTAAGTTCTTTTTTGAATTAATTGTTTTTAAAAAATCATTAAATGAATTTTC
>CEPZ01016351.1_pt1 | contig 25493 bp, 28 predicted proteins | sample 530461 | NCBI WGS metagenome assembly CEPZ01 (sample SAMEA2620106, study PRJEB7988) | marine metagenome | isolation source: saline water (ENVO:00002010), including
TTTAATGCAATCCCAATCTTTGTAAAGCCTATTGTACAATGTGGATGGATGACCAGACAGAATTACGTAACTTTTGGAGTTATTTAATAAGGTTGCTAATCTTATGTGTTCATCTATGGACATCTCATTTTCGGCAGGCTCACTTGTAGAGTCCTTTGATAGGTATGGAGGATCAACGTACATGATCGTATTAGGACTGTCCCATATTCTAATTATGTTTAAGGCTTGGTCGCAGAAAATATGGACATCGTTAATTCTTTCTTTTATGAGGGAGAGATGTTCAATCATTCTTGTCCACTCATATTCATCTTTCAATTCCCCGCTTATCTCCTGCATAGATTGGGAAAATCGATCTTTGTCTTTACCCATTCGACGTATAATTATTTCAATTACTGCTCCATCTATGTAATCTTCAACCCCATCCTCTTTCTTCTTTTTGGCTCTTTTGAATGATCTTTCTGAAAACTTAGCTCTCTTCAACCTACCGATAGTTTCATAAGGTTCATCTCGCATTGCTTTGAATATTTGCACAATGCCCCTATCTAAGTCGTTAAGTACCTCTTCTTCTGAAGGCGTCTTATTAAGAAAAACACTTGCTCCACCGCAATACGGCTCCACATAGATCATTTCCTCATAATCTTCTGGGAAATATTCTATAATCCATGAGGATAACGTCTGTTTAGAGCCTGTTACGTTAATTGGAGTTCTTATCTTTTTCATTTAGCCCTTTGTGTATAACTTTACCACAATAATCGCATATAAAATCAAATGGCCCGTACCCATCTGCTTCGTCCCAAAACGTTCCCTGATCTGGGAATCGCTCATCGTGGCATTTTACACAATGAACCAACATCGTCTGCTCTTCTGGAGGAGTTTCTTGATCTACGAAGAAATAACATGATTCGCTCATTTTTAGCTCCTACTTATGTAAATATAAGATAGTTACCTTAAATGGATTATAACAAATGGCTTTTGAGCAATACTTCTATACCGGAAATCTCCAAATATTAATGAGAGGGGAATCCGCACATTACCAAGGAGAGCGTGTTTTTGGCGGGAGTTTAGCGGGTGGAACAGCCCACGTAGAAATTACCCCAGCCATTAGTGGTGGAGTTGTTAATGGAGCAGCAGCTATTCACCAAATGAGCTTCTACCCACAATCAGGTGGTGGGGCCATCAATAATGCAGAAGTATCTCAACAAGTAATCTTCTCTCCACAAGCTGATGGTGGTTTTGGGGACCGATGGATTAATATTGGTGAAACCGACCATATCTTCAGTGTTTTATCAATCATTACTGAATTACCAGACGGCGGCATTCTCGGCGGTGGTGTTGCTAGTGAAGAAGCTCGTTATGATCCAGTTGCCACTGGCGGTGTAATTCATGGCGGTCATGCCTTTAGTGATGAAAGTAGGCCAGTTAGTGGTGGTATCTTTGTTGGCGGTAAAGCCTTCGTTTCAGAAAAAGATGAAGAGATAGGTTCCGGTGGTATTCTTGTAGGCGGGGAAAACTCCTGGGAAGGTCATGTCGGCGGCACCCTTGGTGGCGGTTCTGCTACTATCGCTCTTGGTGGTGTTGGAGAAGGCGGGATTGTCAGCGGCGGTGTTGCCAGTAGAAATGTAATCTATACTATACCTGTTTCTGGTGGAGTTGTTATAAATGGCGACTCTCACAATATAGAAAATATCACACCATCTGGCGGGGCTTTAATTGGCGGAAGTTCTGAAGCTGCTGAAGATGCATTCGGTGGTCTCCTTGCTGGCGGCAGAGCTACAACACTTTATGATGAAGTTGCCTCTGGCGGCATTCTGTGTGGGGGCCTAGCTCCTAACGGCACACATGATTTTGGAAGCGGCGGAGCTTTAATTGGTGGCTCGGTCATTCAAAGAATTACGCAACACATTGATTCTTCGGGTGTTGTTCTTGGTGGCAAACCAGATGAATCTCCCGCTGTATCTGGCGGTGTTGTCTTCGGAGGTGTCGCAGTACAAACCTTTGATGAAGCTGGTGTTGGCGGTGTAATTCTCGGCGGCAGAGCACGAGTAGAAGATACCGTTCCAATCAGCGGGGGCATTCTAGTTGGTGGAAGATTAGTTGTTGGTATTGAACCGGGAGTATTTGGTGGAGCTATACTCGGCGGAACCAAGATAATATCCAATAATGAATTTGGATTAGGCGGGGCGATCTTAGGCGGAACAGCGTTTAATTCGCAATCTGCTTATCACTATGTATCAGATGGCGATTTCGTTCAAGTTACTCAACCTGATCCTAATATTTACAAGATTACAACCAAGAACTTCACCTATGTCCCTGATGAGGAAGGAATAGTTATGGGCGGGGATGCAATTGTAGACAAAAGGTTCTTTGGTCAATCTATTCCGAAGTTTTCCTTTGGAAAACCCAGCGTTAAAAATGAAGCCTGCCGCAGCTTCCGAGAAGTTATTCGACAGCCAACTGTGTTGGCAATGACTCGAACGCAAACACGAGAATGGCTTGAAACATTAGACGCTGATGATTGGAGCATTACCAGCTTTGATCCCAAAAAAAGAGAAGTCTGCATTCTTGTAGATGCGGGCAAAGGGATTACACATTTGGTGACAGCAGAACTATTACTTGTAGACTCAGGAGTGGGAAGCCCATGACATTTAAAGAATTTATGCAACAAGAAACTCTTAATTTTACTTTGGGAGTATTGAAAGACAAAGAAGCGGCTGATCCTAATCACGCATCGAAGATTAAGGTTGTGCCAAGGAACCGTAAACCGCATCGTGGCTTCGTTAGCACATTGGCTCACATTAGAAATCAGGAAAAACGAGACTCTACAGCAAAACCCGCTCTAGCACAAGACCAAGAGAATCAAGTGGCGAAAAAGTCTTGATTACCAAGACAGTCATTTGCTTCCCCAATTCTTTTTAATGCAAGAGCATAAGCGGCTGCACGCATGGGTATCTTGTGTTGCTTAAAACGATTCATTGTTCTTTCGGTTGCGTATCTCATCATGTGACGCAAGTCCTTTTCAACACGTTCGACAGTTCTATTTTCAGCGTGTCTATTTTGAAGCCATTCAAAATAAGAAACGACAACACCACCAGCATTTGCTAAAATATCAGGACAAACCGTAATCCCTTTTTCTCTGAGGATTAAATCCGCTTCTGTTGTGGTTGGGCCGTTTGCTAACTCCAACACTAGTTTAGCCCTTACTTTATCAGCATTGTCTTGAGTAAGGACATCTTCAACAGCAGCGGGGGCCAATACATCCACCTTTAATTGAAGCAATTCCTCATTGGTAATTTTGTCTCCATCGCCCCAATCTTTATTATCTGATTGATTCATGGAGAGACGACACTTATCCACGTCTAATCCTGTGGGCTTATATGCCCCACCAAACTCATTGGAAAGAGCCACGACTTTAAGTCCACTCTCATAACATTTTTTAGCCAACCAATAACCCACCTTCCCAAATCCCTGAATAGCAATAGAGATTTCATCTAGCTTGTTTTCTACGTTTAAGGTGTGTCGATAATTGTTAATTAGTGTTTCGAGAACATAGTATCCTCCATGTCCAGTGGCAGATGTTCTTCCATCCAATCCTCCTAAAGCTGCTGGTTTTCCTGTAATAACATCTTTGGGATGACCACCCTTAATTAGTCTATATTCATCGTACATCCACCCCATGCAGCGTTGATCAGTATACATGTCGGGGGCAGGGATATCAGTATCTGGGCCAATAAAATTAGCAAAGGCATCAATATAAGCTCGACAGAGACGTTCTGTTTCTCTGTGGGAAATAGAAGTTGCATCTACTGATACTCCCCCTTTTGCTCCTCCAAAAGGCACTTTTAAAACAGCACATTTAAATGTCATCCAAAATGCCAAGGCTTCAACATGATCTCTATCAACATTTCTATGGAAGCGAATGCCGCCTTTTCCGGGGCCAAGGGTAGTATCATATTGACAACGATAAGCCTTGTAGGTTTTTAACACTCCATTGTCGTGTCGCATGGGGATAGAGCATTGAACCGTTTGTTTGGGGTGTTGAAGACGAATCCAACTTTCTTCGTCTATTTCCGCATAGGGAAATGCTTCATGTAACTGACCTTTGGCTCTATCTAGCAGCATCTATACCCTCCTAAAAGAAAAAAGACATCCTGCTTTAAATTAGCAATGATGTCTTTTTTTCCCAATTGAAAACTACAATTAAATTAGATAAAAGGTCAGCCGGGCCGACGCTGCCTATCCGGTTCTGGTTGTGGTTTTATCTCTATGCGTTGTCGTTCCGGTGCTTTGGGTTGATTGTACAAACTTGGGTTATTAAGCCATTGCACCAATTGATCAACATTCATAAACTTTTCTTCGAACTTTAAGTTGTCTTCTTTAAAGTTTGTAATAGCGAAAGCAGGAATATATTTTAAAGTATATTTGGATGCAATTCTTTGTCCAGCCCTATTTTCAGTATCAACCATCACGAGAATATACATTTTCATCATCGCTTTTACTTGCGAATCAGGCAGCACTTCGCTTTTCATCTTTTGACAATATTGACAACTATCCCCGTGAAAAATAACCAATATTGCTTTTCCTGTCTCACCAGACATTTGCAATGCTTCTTGATAAGAATTTGCCACCATCTGTTCTACAGCAGGTTCGACTGGTTCTATTTCTGTATTTGGGTTATTATTATCGACATTACTATCCCAACTATCATTCCAATTAAAGTCAGAATTGGAGTTTGAATTGCTACCTACATGTAGCTTGGAATTAAAAGCAAGGAGCGTCCCAATGGTCAAAAACACAGCCAGGAAACCTAGCACTACACGTCTTTGCATGAATCCCTCCATATTGTTTGTAATCATCAGCTTGATGATCGTCTCACCCTTATTTAGTGGAGAACCAGATAAAAAACTTCATGAGAAGTGTATTTATCCGACAGTTCTACTTACAAACGGGGATAATTCCGGTTCTTGTTCAGGAGCAATTCTTAGAAGTGAAAAAATATCTGACTCCAAATACCACAACGTAGTGGTATCAACCTCTCATGGGGTATCATCCCGAACTCTTATTGTGAGTGTTGCTAGTTACATAAATTGGTCAGAAATAGTTAAAACCACAGTGTATCCAGCAATAGTTTATTATGATAACCCTAATGCAGATTTGTGTGTATCGATTTTTGCTTCTGATAGAAAGATGTCAACAGTCGATTTAGCAACAGAAGAAAAACTTTACATAGGGAATAAGGTTATAAGAGTTGGCTGTGGATTAGGGGATTCGCCCAGATTAGAAGAGGGGATATTAACTGCCATAAATATGCGATCATTCCGTGGTAGGGGAAGAAAGGTTCATAGAATGAGCATTTACACTTTACCGGGTGATTCTGGTGGACCCGTATTTGAAGATTACAAGCTTATTGGGTGGACTCAAAGTATAAGATCAATAAGCACAAATCCATTCATAGAAAATACATTTTATCGATATGCCCTTGCAATTAGAGCAAAAGACCTTTTTTCAATGGTGACTATTGCGGAAGGAGGACTGGACTTTCTGACCAATAAACAAGAACCTTTGCCTATATTGTGGTATTTTAAGTTGAAAACCGCCTATTTAAGTGAAGAGCAAAGAGTAATTCCTGCCCACCCGTGGATAGATAATTGAGAGGTAAATATGAAAACATTCGATGATTTCAAGCTAGAAAAAGAAAAACATGAAATCGCAACCTTAATTTGCGATTTGAATATCGATCCAGATGCTTATTTCGAGCAGGTTTTAAATGAAGGCATCTTTAAAAAAATGGGCGATTGGTGGAAGAAAAATGTTTCCGCCCCCAATGTAGTTCGGTTGAAATCTTCATATGAGCAAGCCCAACAAGCGGTTGATAACTTCATCAAAAATTTCTATGCCTTAAGAAAACAAGGTCACATGCCACAATCTGCTTCTGGTTTGAATATGGCTATTTCGAAAGTGAAACAAAACCTCGATATGATGAAAGATCAAGTGGCCCACGTAGACAAACACGCTCAGCAAGGCGTTACAGGTACGCCTTATGGTGATATTGGTCAATGGGATGGTGGGGAAGGCCCATCAATGGGACAACGGGTTCAAGGTAAAGTTGGGGATATGAAAAAATCCTTCGACGACTGGAGAGCCGCCCGTAGACAACGAAGAATGGACCCGTGGCAAGCTGGCATGGCAAACATGGCTCAGCAAAATGCGGCTCAACCTTAATGTGCTGAAGGACAGCCATCACAATTTTGAGAGGGTTTTTCATCTGTTGAAAAACTGGTTCCACAACCACATCCGCCCGTAGCCATAGGATTAGAAAATGTGAATCCTCTTCCTTGTAAGCTGTCTTGGAAACCAATCTCTGTTCCAGCCAACATGGGCTGAACTCTGCTGTCTAAAACAACCTTGAGACCCTGTAATTCAATTTGAACATCAGCGGGTTCAATTTCTTTTGCTTCAATGAAATTCATAGCATAACTAAAACCACTACAGCCGCCACCAGAAACGCCCACTCTTAAAGCATGATCTGCAATGGGCATCTTTTGTTCTTCTAGAACTCTCTTGATTTCAGCAATTGCTCTGTCCGTAACCTTTAAAGGTTCAAACTTTTTAATGGAGAGCAAGTTTGTTTTGAAGATCAGCGTTTCATTGGGGCCGATTTTATCTCCTGCACCGGCTTCTCCATAAGCTAACACAGATGGGATATAAAGTTCCCACTCGTCACCCTCTTTCATCAACTGTAGTGCCTCAGTCCAACCCGAAATAACCCTATTTACCGGAAAGTCAACAGGAACTCCTCGTGCAATAGAGCTATCGAAAACAGTTCCATTTGTAAGACGACCCTCGTAATGAACCGATACTGTGTCAGTGCTGGATGGAGACTCCCCTTCGCCAGACTTCAAGACCTTATATTGCAACCCACTTTCGGTTACAATGACACCTTCTTTGTTTGCATTTTCTTCTAAAAAACTCATAATCACTCCTGTTTGAATACTATGCCGTATTTGTCACCTTCTTCGTGATAGTCAACGACCAGATTTTTCAAGTGTTGTTGGTGAATGCGATTTACGGCCACACGCAGGCCACTCATCTCTGTGACTTCATCATTGAGATCGGGGTTCTTAAGGAACTCCACAGCATAACCCATTCCTTTAAGTTCGTCACCTTCAATTCCAACACGGAAAATGAAATCTTCCACATCTTCCTGAATCATCACATATTTTATGGCTACAATTGCCTCTTCTGTTATCCGCATGCGTCCTTCACTCGAATTAGCACATAATCTATATCTTGTTTTGTAATAGTTAGATGTGGACGGAATCTAATTCCGCAATCACCGCACTTGAGAGCTAATACTCCACTTTCCTGAAGTTTGCCGAAAAACTCATCTCGTTTTTCTGTGGTTTCCAGATCAAAAGCAAGCATAAGCCCCCGGCCTCGGACGTTTAATATACCCTCAATCTTGAGCAATTCCTCAAGGAAGTAATGCCCCATCTCTACGGCATTCCCCACATAGTTATTATCACGAATCGCTTCAATGATAATGGTGGCTCGAACCATATCAACAATGTTTCCACCCCAAGTAGAATTAATCCTACCGCTTTGGGCAAATACATTGTCTTTTACTTCATCAACTCTCTCGTTTGCAGCCATGCCGCAAACTTGAGTCTTTTTGCCAAAGCAAAGAATGTCGGGTTTAACATTGTGATGTTCGTAAGCCCACCATTCTCCCGTTAGCCCTAAGCCTGTTTGGACTTCATCAAAGATAAGCATGGCTTCGTATTTGTCGGCCAATTGTCTTAATGCTGTAAGGAACGTTGTTGAAAGATGGATGTCGCCACCTTCTCCCAAAATTGGTTCGGCAATAATTGCTGCAACATTACCCTTTTTCAAAGCCGCTTCTGCCTGCAATAATCCTGCGTTGTCTATTTCAATTCTTGTCCAGTCGAATTTTGGATAAAGGCCGGTTTTAAGGGGGCCAGTATTGGTTAGGCTCATCGTATAGCCTGTACGACCGTGGAAAGCTTTCTTCAGATGAATAACATCCATATCGTTTAAGTTAAACTTGTACGGCCAATCGCCTTCACCTGTCCAACCCAATTTTTTAGCTTTCCAATCAAACGCACACTTCAAAGCATTCTCCACTGCTAGTGCTCCACCATCAATGAAAAAATAGTGTTTGAAATCAGGCGTGATTGAAGCGAATGTTTCTACAAACTCAGCGTATTGGACCGTATACATGTCCGAATTAGCCATCTTGCAATTCAAGACTGGAATAAAACGCCAAAAATTTGATGTCAAAGCAGGATGATTCCAACCAAGAGCTTGGCTGGCAAATTGCGAGTAAAGGTCCAGATACATTTTACTGCCATTGACCTCATCTACATCCCATGTTCGGGCATCATAAAGCCAAGAACCATGACTGTTTTGCGAATCGGCAACAACATGGAACCCGTCAACTAAAATGTATTCCCCTAGTGTGTCTAGGGTGTGCTGTGGTTGTACTACTTTCATGAAACAATCTCCTAAACATATAAGTTAGTGCTAAATTAGGATTTTGTCAACGGAGATATCTCTCAACAAGCGGGTAAGTCCACTCTTTCTCTCCTTCGGGAAGAGGGAATTTCATGATGTTTAATTTCCGAGCCACTCTTTTTGTCGTTTTGTATTGTTTCATCAATTCAAACACTTCAAAATAAGGGTCGGGTTCGAACATAGGTTTGTGGAAATTTTTAAAGTCATCCACCGATTTTTGTATTAAATTAAGCCAACCATTGGTGAAATTGGTGTTATTGAATTTCTCAAAGATCAAATCCCTTAGATGTTGTAATTCAACAGACTTTACTTTCAAAGCCCTTTGGATTGCGGAAGCTATGTTTGCCGATAGATCATTCTTCTCAATTGGGACTCCTAAGAATCTGCTGGTGAACTGCCTTAATTCTTTGTAAAGCCCCACATCAGTACAAATTAAAGGCTTCTTCATCATCCATGACTCCAGAATCACATTGCAAGTTCCCTCTGAGTCCGACGAAACCATAACTGCATCTAAAGCATTGTAGCAGTTGCCGATGTTTTTTTGAGGAGGGATCAAAATATATCTATCGGGGAGCAATATTTCATTTAAACGATCTACATCCCAACCCGACCCAATGAAAACAGCCTTGTATTTCTCTGGCAATTCTTTTATTCCCCTCGCCAACGCTAATGGGTTTTTTCTATTTTCCCATCTACCAATGAATCCCACCAATATATCTTTTGATTTAGCACCCCAAGACGACCTCATATCTTTTCTATCCTCATCAACAACTAAGTCTCTATATGTGTTGTTTATAACTGAAACTGAATTTTTTACTTCTTTGGGAAATACGTTGGTGGTTTGCGATGTGGCTACAAAATGTGTTCCTAAATGACAAGTGTTTTTTAAGGTAATGGCGTTGTAATCATTCATGTAATGAGAGCACATGATTATGGGTGTGTCTAAATTTGCAACCAAAGGGGCCAAGTTTTCGATTCCCCAAGTAATGATAGCATCGAAATCTGTAAGGTCTTTTTTGTGATTCTCTGGTGTCAGCACGGTATATTCAATTTGCCCTCTACAAGTATTGTTGATGAGAGCTTTTACCCATGCTGTTTCACTAGGAGATAAATTGGGCACAAGCAATCCCACCTTTAGTGTGTTTCTATTGTAACAAACCTCTGTTATGCACCTTTCCCAATTTCTTGCACTCTTTTCTTTGGTGAAGGTTTTAATCATGTTATAAGCATTAGTAACCCCTTCTGTGTTAAAAGGAGCCCGAACAATAGCATCGGCGATTTCTTCAACACTAGCATCTGTGCGAATATCAATTCCTATGTTGCCATATTTCTCCATTAATTCATTTGCTGACCCACATGTAGAAAACACGGTTGGAGTTTTTGACATCCAAGCTTCAGCCAAGGCGTTAGAGAATCCTTCATAATAAGATGTCAACACAAATACGTCGGATGCAGCAAATGCGTCTCCTACATGATCCACCCAAGAAACCAACTTGTATCTGTTGGGGATATATTCTTCTAATATCCCATCTAGTTCTTCTTTGTTGAAAACAGGAACTCTCCCTACTAAAACTAACTTCCATTCTTCGGGCAAAGAACTAACGGCCTTGGCTATCAACTTCAGATTTTTGTCTAGATTGATTCTTCCAATGTGAGAGACAATTTTGTCGTTTTCGCTAAGTCCAAGTTTTTCCTTGAAGTGATCCCTACCATTTTTAGTTTCTATTCTGCTTTCGGAATGTCCGCTATAAATTACCAACTTGTTGTGTGCGTGCTTGGGTAACCAGTCCGCACTCCACCTAGAGTTGCCCACATATTTGTCTGCATGGATTCGTTTATATTTGCTTTCCGTATACCAAGCGGTAGCGTTGCCCAATAATATGCTGGGTTTCTTTATACGTTCCAGAAATCTATTTAAGGTATGCCACTTAATTATCACATCTGCCTCTTTAGTGGCGTAGGAAACTGCTTCTTCGAAGGTGTGATGTAAAGTAAGATAATCTTTGTCTATTGCTCGATCATACCCTCGTTTCTCCCAAGTGTGGAAAGGAGGTAACTTGCCCTTAAGATCATTGCGAAGATAAAATTCCCAAGCTATGTTTAGAGCAATCCCCACATATTGTATTTTCTCAGGGTCAGAATCAACAATCATGTCTGCGAATTCTTTTTCAGCCCCGCCTTTTGACCACTGGTCAAGAACCATTGCAACTCTGATTGGTCTCAGCGGTTCTTGAAAATGCCGATGTATATCCTCAATGTCTATAGGTTTCACATCTATCTTTGGGATATTAGATTTGCCATGATAAGCAATTATGTTGTTATATTGTTTGGGTTTGCCAGCCAAGGGATCAAGATTGATATCAACAAATCTTTCATCATAGGCGGGTCTTATGCCCGCTTTGTTTAAGGTTATCCCTATAAATCTATCTCCCCAATATTGATCTTCTTTGCTAACATTGCAAATAGCAACATTGTGAGCAACAGGGGCATATAGGTTTTCTTCCCCATTATTCACAATTTCTTCTACTGCTTTTCGGCTTAAGAATATTCCCGGTCCACCTAAAACATAATATGGTTTATCCCACATTCTGACGGGTCCGCCACCATAGTAGTCATGCATCAAATAATCAGAATCTAACAACCTGTCCATACACACATAGGCATCATCATCACATATGAAAATATGATCGAATTGTTCGTTTTGCAAACAATACTTAAAAGCTTCAAATTGTTTTTTAGGGACAGAATTATAATCATCTTTGGCTTGGACGTGCAAAACGTCATCATCTTTGTGTGTTGACTCTGCACCACCCACGATAAACAAATGAGGCAAAGCAGTATCTTTCAGCCAAGTCTCTCGTAGAGCTTTTCTGTATTTGTCATTTATTTTACAGCTAGTAATTAAGATTATCATCTTTTCTTAAATACATACGCAGTCTGAAAAGATTCAGATTTGCTAAGTCCCTCTATTTTCATATATGATGGCATCAGGTTTAAAAAATGCTCTCTTGCACAAAAAGAAAAATATCCATCCCAAATAACAGGATAAAAACCTCCTAGAAATCCATCGAAGTCATGTGCTTTTTTAAGGTTGTCAATATACTCTATGGGGTTTTTTTCGTTTATTTCAAGCATACAATTCACAGCACATTCGTCATTAATTGTAACATAAAATACACCACCTTTTTTTAACACTCTCGTCACTTCCAACAACCATTCTTCCAAGTGTTCAATATGAGCGAACACAGATATTGAACAAACAAAGTCAAAAAAATCATCTTCAAAAGGCAACTTGAATTCATCAGATTCGTTACACCAAAAATTATAAAGAGGGTGATTCTCTTGGCACCACTCTATGATGTCTTTTCTTACATCAACTCCCCAAATTTCCTTGTTAGAATCAAAATTGTTAGTTACTCTGCCAGTTCTACAGCCAAAATCTAAAACCTTTTCGTATGTTTCAATGTCAATTTCACAAATGTTATGTATGCTTTCTCTCATTTCCCCAAATGTATTTCTTCCAGATTGCAGGTAATATGAAAAACTATTGAAGCTTCCCAAAAACTCATCACATGGACGGACATATCTGGGCTTTGTTTTTTCTTTCACTAAATGACACTTGTCAAAATCATGATAATATCCAAAGCAACTAAAGTCCATTTCTCCCCACCCTCGCACCAAATCAATAATCTCTGGAGTGTAATCGTTTAATGTAGCAGGTTCAACAGTATATTGAGGAACTCCATTTCTATCCCGCCGCACTATTTTGTCTGGTGTTGGGTTCATAGTCGGGATTTCATTGAACTCATAACCTAATGCTTCTATATCTTCTTGGAAATTCTCCAAATGAATCATGTGTGTTGGCCAAGCTCTTTTTGCTCTATGGGCAGGTAGGGGTGTAGAAATGTGCCTACAAAATGCATAAAGGGTCTGAGAAAAATAATGTCCACCAACTACAAGCCTGTATTTCACAAAATCTCTAAAACAAGTGATGTCTTCCTCTGGTGGGTCAAGCCTCAAGTGATGATTGTATATTGATAAGGCTCTTGTGTAAGGATTTCGGACACCAATTGCAATTGTAAAAAGATCAACTAGCTTATCATCGGGGTCAGGAACTGCGAGGCCAATTTTTTCATAATGCTCTCTATTGCGAGCAATCAATTTGTTAGTTTCTGCCATTTGCTGTTGAATTGCGGATGGCAGAATGTTAGTGTGCTTTTCAATATGAGCTAGTATCCCAAGTTGAGGACCATGTATTACCACTCCATTAGAATTTGATCTTTCTGTGAAGATGTAATTTAACGTAGTGGAGCCACATTTGTGGGGGGTAAGGATTATTGCATTCTCTCTTCTCAAATATATCATTTCACCTTCTTTAAATAAGCTAAAGCGGGAGCGTCATAGAAACCATTCACTTTCCCAACACATTGAGGCACATCCTCATTGAGATTTTCTCTCCACCACACTTCATCTGTAATCGCTTGCATGTACGTTTTAAAACAAGCCTCGTGAGTATAGAAGCGGTCTCCTCGAAGTCTGGGCCAAAAGTGTTTGATACATGTATAAGCAGACGCAATAATATCTACATCTATAAACACCAAAGAAGGGTATAGGTCTATTTCGTGTATAATATCTTCAAACCAACCTTCGTGAATTTGACAAACGTCAAATCTACCAAAATTCTTAATGTTGTCTGTTACTTCTTCAAGTGTTCCTTTCCATTGGCCTGCTTCAAATAGATTTTTTCGCCCATCCCAGAATTTTGCCAATTCTTCAGAAGGTAATCCCTGAAATGAATCGATTAAATGAAGTTCTTTTTTGAGCATCTTACAGACAACGCTGAGTTTGGCCGCTGATCCTCCTTTGTAACATCCGCACTCAATCACAGGTCCATTTGCGTTTTGTTGGAGTAATAATGCTTCAGCTAAGTAAAATCCAGTCGGTGGTCTGTGACCGCAATCGATATTTTCATCAATCTCATTGAATCTAGAAACAAGATGTCGTCTAAATTTCTTTGTATCGTAGCCTGTCCTACTTGTTCTTCTTATAAACTGATCTTCATTCATCTGGCTATATACCTATATGGAATTCAAGACATTCATAGAAACGTCCTTAAATGATCTGTATGACAGTACGGTTGCTGCTTTCCCCAACACAACAATGCGGCAACATGCTACTGATCCTATTGTGATTACTCATCTCAAATGGGTTCCATATGTTGGGATGAAAACACTTTTTGTCAAAGGGTTGGCTCAAAACGAAAGTAGAGAGTACAATCCGACTATTGTTTTCAAACAAGTTGAGTACAATCCCAACACTCATTTCATTAAATTAGTTTCAAATGATGATAAAATTTATCACTTGAAACAACTATCGTTAGAAAATAATGATGTTCTGGTGAGATGTAATTGTCCCGACTTTTTTTGGCGTTTTAATTACTACGATCATGTGGATAAATCGCTGTATAACAGGAAAAGAAAGAAATATGAGTCTGCTGGCGGTCCTCCCGCCAACCCCTTAGAAATGCCGGGAATGTGTAAACATTTAATTAAAATGGTTAAAACATTACACCGCTCTAGTATTTTGGCTTGATTTTTTTGAAACATTATACTATCTTAATTGAAAGCCGGTGTGAATTAGTTACTCGATTACGCCGAGCAGATAACTCTTCAGAAGGGGGAACTTAATGAGTAAATTACTTGCAGGTCTTATTTTAGCTGCCACAATGATTCTCTCTCCTCTATCTTCTACATACGCTGAAGAAGATAATAAGCCAGTCGCTACAGATACAAAGGAAGCAAAAAAAGTAAAGAACACAAATACGAATGTATTTGATTCCAAGCTTCCTGAGAATACTAGAGCGGCTGTTTCTGTATATCTTCAAGATATCAGTGTGACGATTGTTACAAACAGAGGAGAAGGCTCCGGTGTAGTTAAGTCTAAGACAGACGAACACGGAAACACGGTTAATTTCGTTTGGACAGCAGCACACGTTGTTGATTCTTTACGAAGTGTAAGACACGTTATTGATCCTAAGACTGGCACAAGCAGACAGATTGTAGAATTTCAGGATGCTTTTGTAGTTAAGGACATCAAACAAGAAGGAAGAAGTGTAGGTCAACTGAAGCTCGCAGCAGAAGTTGTGCGTTATTCTGACGCTGATACAGGTCATGACCTTGCTCTATTGAGAATTCGCAAGAACGGATTTATCAAGTCTTCCGCAGTATTTTATGCTGAAGATAATATCCCAGCTATTGGCACAGATTTGTTTCATGTTGGAAGCCTTTTAGGACAAATGGGTTCTAATAGTATGACAACAGGCATTATGTCCCAACAGGGAAGGTTAATTAGAAACAACAAGAAAGTCTTTGATCAGACAACATGCCCCGGCTTCCCAGGAAGCTCAGGCGGTGGTGTCTATGAAACAGACGGACGATATGTGGGGATGCTCGTAAGAGGAGCAGGCGAAACTTTCAATCTTATTGTTCCTGTGCGTAGAATGCTTACGTGGGCACATAAGGCCAATATTGATTGGGCAATTACTGACGCCCCAATGCCAGATGATGACTTGATGGAAAAGCTTCCTATCGAGGATATTGGCAAGAGTTGGGTTGGAAGATATGGCGAAGCCAATAGGTCTCCAGCACACTCAACAACAATCCAAGGCGTAGAGATCAAAGATTTGTTTGGACGCTATCCTGTTGGCAACGACAAGGAAGCAACTAAGGATGATGGTTCTTCTTTGGAATTGGAATTGGAATAAGTAAGCTTGACTAGCTGTACTTAAAAGAAAAGTGGCCACGAGGCCACTTTTTTTATTGGCAAATGAAAAAGGCGACCTACAGGGTCGCCTTTTTCTGGTAATAGTGAGTTAGGATTTTAAAAAAATCAAACAAAGTTAGCTTACAGTAAGCCAACCTTAAGTATAGCATAGTGAAGTACGTCAGTTGTAGTTCCAGCGAATGTAACTGTAGTATCATTTGTGCTAATGACTAAAGCGGCAGAACAAGCGTTTGCTGCTGTTGCATCTTGACACATAACTACATAATCTGCTGATACTCCTGCCATCACGGGAAGAACCAACGAATAGGCTCCAGCCGCTAGAGTGACAGTACCAGTGGCCATGATTCTGGGGCCGAGAATCTTCTCGCCGCCAACAAAACCACGTTCCTTTGGTCCTCGTGAATTAAGTTCTGCACTACCGTGGCCTACGCCTGTTACAGAAGTTGCACCCATGTTTTCCTCCTATGAGTTTTCTTAATTTAACTTAAAATCTAAGTTACATAAGTAGATATGCTTACCAAAAATTATTTGAGACAATTTTTGGTTTCCCGTATACTAAATAGAAACATGGATAAAGAACTACTCCAAACAGTTACTTTGGATCACAAAAAGAGCCTTAAATTAACCCACCACCAAGAACAAATTGTGCTGGGCACTTTACTTGGCAGGGGAATGATTATATCCCCACCCGGCAACAGAGAGTGTTACCTTAGAATTAGGCAAAGTCTTCGAGAGGATATCAACATAATCGCCTACAAAGCTACAGAGTTGAAGAACTTCAGTAGACCCAAGGCATTCTTGGAAGACAAACATAGTTATTGTTGGAACTCTATAAGCCACCAAGAATGGGGGAGATTACATAATTTTTGTTATAAAAATGGAAGTAAGAATATAACAATGGAGTGGTTAGACATTTTAACCGAAACTGCCTTGGCTATGTATTACTTGGATGTGGGCAAAATAGAAAAAGGTTTGATGGAATTGAATGTATCAAGGTGTAATTCAAAAGAACTTATCTGTAAATTTCTCAATGAAGTTGACTGCCCATGTGAAGTGGATAAAAATAAAATTCGCTTCAATAAAGTAGGCACAGATAGCTTTGCCCGAATTATCAGCCAATCTGTGCCTGCTTATTTGCTTTATCGAATGTCGTGATTTTTCATTTTTTCATCGACAACTGTGCCTTCTTCATCAACAACAATTGTATCGTCAATCTCCGAAACTTTTGATTGAACTTTTTCTTTTTTGAATTTGGCTAATTCTTTCATCGTAGGAATTTGAATTTCCAAAGCTAATCCTGCTTTGTTCCTATTCCTAATTCTTCTTCTTTGACGAACATAGGGTTTAATTAAATAGTGGCCTATGAATCCTTTTACCTCACTCATGCCTAAACTTCTTCTTATTTTGTTTTCAAATTTAGTTAATGGACAATCCAAAACTCTTGAAAAAGTTAGAAGTCCGATATAGGACATTAAAGGTAAAGCAATATACCAACTTGTATAAAATGGTAAGATGACAAAAGATGCAAAATTTCCAAAAATTAAAGCCCAATGTGTCACAACAACTAGAGCTAGACTAGCCCTCAAAAACTTTTGGGATTTTCCCATGAAGTCCTCCGGTTAATGTTTTACAAACACAGTAGCAATTCCCTGCCCCATGCCGATACACATGGTCGCCAGACCAAATCTGTATGACTCGTTTGAATTCAACAAATGCATAAGGGATGTTGCTATTCGTGCTCCAGAACACCCTAGCGGATGTCCCAGTGCAATTGCTCCGCCTTTTAAGTTAACTTTCTGATCAAGATCATCCATTAACCCCAGATCACGTAGAACTGGAATAGCTTGAGCAGCAAACGCTTCATTTAACTCTACTACATCTATGTTATCTATGGTTAAGCATGCACGTTTTAATGCTATCTCTACAGCATTAACTGGGGCATATCCCATGACGCTTGGATTAATGCCCGCTACTCCCCAAGAAACTACCCTTGCTATTGGTTCCAAACCAAGTTCGGCGGCTTTTCCGCCAGACATCACTAACAAAGCAGCAGCACCATCGGAGATAGCAGAAGAGTTCCCAGCAGTTACTGTCCCTATGCCGGGAACAAAAGCAGGCTTTAAAGAAGACAATGTTTCAAAAGTCGTAGATAAAGCATGAAGTCCCAAATCATCTTTTTTAACTAAGGTTGGATTTCCCTTATGATCATGCCCACTTATGGGGACAATTTCATCAGAGAAATTAGCCTCTCTAGCTAATTCGAAAGACCTCAAAGCGAAGCGGTCTTGTTCCTCTCTGGAAACTTCATGAACCATTGCAATATATTCAGCCGTCATGCCCATATGCATACCAGCAGCCGCACAATTTAAACTGTAAGCAGGGTTGATATCAAACCCCTCGGTCATAGGCACATGTCCCATATGCTCTACGCCGCCACACACGTAAACATCTCCCTCATCAAGCATAATGCGTCGAGCCGCACAGATAATGGCCTCTAAAGAAGACCCGCACAAGCGATTAACCGTTAAAGCCGTGGCCTCATGGGGGATATCTGTTTGCAAAGAAATAAATCGAGCTATATTGAAACTTTGCTCCTTGATTTGATTGGCACAACCCCAAATAACCTCGTCAGTTTCAGCAGGGTCTACTTGTGTTCTTTCAAAAAGAGCATTAACAATCTCAGCACTCATATTTTCGGCTCGAACGTGCCTGAATAACCCATTCTTAGAACGACACAAAGGAGTTCTTACAGCATCTACAATTACAACATCTTTCATAACATCTTGCCTTCAAATTCTAAGTTTTCAAAGTTTTTCTTTACTTTCCTTGTGAACACTTCGCCATTTATGGCAACATAATTACCTCTCGGCAATACTTTGGCACAAGCCATTCCAAACCCTAAATTAAACTCCCCATCAGTGCCTCTGATACATAAAGGGAAAAAGGCTCCTGTGAAAACCACAGTTCCAAGCAATGGCCGTCCGCAAAAATATTCGTGAGTTTCACTCATGGTGTCTGTGCCATGAATTACCAAAAGTCTATCATCCTGTAGATTTTCACAGTATTGATATAAAGATTTCCTGTTTGGCTTCCTCATTTCGAGAGAGTCATGTATTTCCCAAAGGTAAATTTCAGGTTTATTTTTTAACATCATATCATCCAGACATTCGTCAAGAATTATGACTCTGTGTTCTATGGTGCCAGCATCAACATCATAGTCTTTAAGAATTGTGCCGCCAGCTAATACAATTTTCATCTAAGCTCCCTTTTGACAAACCGCCTCTAAATGGAGGGAATCCTAGCCCCATAATTACAGCTAAATCGATTTCATCCCAAGAATCAACAATGCCTTCCTCAATAAGCAACTCAGCCTCTCTACACATTGGAGCTATTAAATGTGAAACAATATCGTTAAACCCAGCCTTGCCTTTAGAATAAGCAACTCCATTTGAAACTTGCTTGCCTCTTTTCTCTTTCCAATGATAGAAGCCTCTTCCAGTTTTTTGCCCAAGATTACCACTAGCATTAAGAGTTGCAATTGGGCCATTTTCATGAAGTTCCCAGCCATAAGCCTCAGACATAATTTTGCCAGCATAATATACGATGTCTAAACCGACAAGATCACACAGAGTAGCTGGACCCATTGGCCAACCCCATTCCTTCATGCATTTGTCAATTTCATCAAAATCCCACCCTTGTGAAACTATTTTATCAAAAGCCATGAGATATGGGAAAAGAAGTCTGTTAACAAGAAAACCCGCACAATCGTTAACAACGATTGGGGTTTTTCCAAGCTTCAAAGATAGTGCCACAACCTTAGCTACAGCTTCCTCACTGGTGTTTCTGCCACGAACAACCTCAACCAAAGGCATCTTCTTAACAGGATTAAAGAAGTGCATTCCGCACACATCCCTACCTGTTGCCTCTGATAGTGCTGTAATTGAAATGGTAGATGTATTTGAAACAACCATTTCAGCATCTCCCAATGCTTTGATAACCCCCACCTTAGCATCGAAGTCTTCGTAAATAGCTTCAATGGCAATGTCTTTAGGCCAACTGTTGCCCACAACCAGATTATCAAGCACACCTGTCATTTCATCGACAGAGATATAATTCTTCTTAACCTTGTCCATAAGGTATGCTTTTGCTCTATTTTTAGCAGCTACTGCTACACCATCATTCATGTCGTGCAAATGTGTGGGAAATCCCTTATTAGCCGTAAGATAAGCAATGTCTCCACCCATTGTTCCTGCCCCCATCACCGAAACAGTTTTGGGCACACTAACGCCTTTTGAAAGTTTTCTGTTTTTGGCTTTAACAGCTTGTTCTTTAAGGAAAAGACCAATGAGGTTAGCAGTAACATCTAATTGAGCAAGTTCAACAGCCGCATTTACTTCTAACTCAAGAGCATCATCTCGAACGAGCTTTCTTCCTTCTTTAATTACATTGAGAACAGTCATTGGGGCCGGATAGTGAGGCCCAGCAGCCTTAGAAACCATGCCTTCTGCTCCCTTGAAAACCATCATGGCTTCAATCATGTTGAGCTTGAGTGGACCCTTTTTCTGTGCTCTTATCTTAGAAAGAGTATCATTAGTTGAGAAGCCGCCGCTCGCAAACATCGAACACGCCAATTCCTCTTTCCCTACTACACCATCTACAAGACCCATCTTTAAAGCCTGCTTCGGTCGCAGACTCTTGCCAGAACAAATTAAATCGAGTGCATTGTCGGCACCAATCAATCTTGGAAGTCTGGTTGTGCCACCCCATGCTGGTAGAATTCCAAGCTTCGTTTCGGGAAGAGCTAATTGAAGGGAATCATCATCAACAACAATTCGATAATCGCAAGCTAAGGCGATTTCAAGACCGCCACCCATTGCTGTGCCATTAATGAGAGCAACTGTTGCGAAAGGCATGTCTTCAATTCGATTGAAGGTCTTTTGGCCATATCGAATGAAGTCTATTATTTCTTTTTCATTTTGAGCACATGCTAAAATTTCATTAACATCGGCTCCTACCACAAACGTAGATTTCGCACTGGTAAAAGCCAAGCCACTGACATTGTGATCAAGAGTGTCTAAAATTACGTTTAGTTCATCTAAAACTGCCTTACTGAAAGCGTTGCCTGAACTGTTTTCACAATCGATATTTACTTCAACAACGCCGTCGTGATTTTTAACGTTAAAATTTTTGTAATCGTTCATTTGAGTTCCTTATCAACTAATTTTAATGATGAAGCTACAACTTGGTCCATGTCGTAATAGATGTGCTCTCCTAACCTGCCTCCGATCAATATGTCGGGGTACATCTTAAACTCCTGCTTATATTTTTGCAACATCTCTTTATCGCCAACTGGGTAATAAGGAGTGTTGTCCCCTGTATATTTTTCAGGGTATTCTTTTGTAATGATCGTGTGTTTTTGACCTTGGTAGTCAAAAAATTTATGTTCTGTAATCCTGTTGAATGCATATTTAACATCGGTGTATGCTATGATCGGATTTCCTTGGTAACTTCCTTCATGTCTCTCGTGTTTAAACTTTAAAGAACGATACCCCAACCTACCAAACTTATAATCGCCAAGTTTATCGATTGGTCCACTGTAAACTAATTTTTTTGCAACTTTTCTCCAATCTCTGAATTCCACAAAGAAATCAGCATTCAACCTCACTTCTGTGTCACTTAAAAGATTATCGAAAATTTGTGTATACCCGCCCACAGGTACGCCGGAATAAATGGCATTGTGATGATATTGGCAATTACAATCAAATCTAATGGGGATGCGTTTAACAACATCCGCAGATACTTCTTTGGGAGATTTGCCCCACTGACGAGTCGTATACCCTTCGAAAAATATGCTATAGATTTCTAGTCCAACTTTCGATAAAAGATAATCCTCAGCATTGTCGGGGTTTTCGATGGGAATACGTACTTCTTCAATTTTTTGACGAGCATCTTCTTCAGTCGTAACGCCCCAGACTTCATGAAAGGTTTTCAAATTAATGGGAAGTGTGTATAATCGCCCTTTATAGAAAGCTAAATTGTTGAGGTCACATGTGCGAAAGGGAGCAAATTGATTGATGTAATCCCAAATTCTTTTGCTATTGGTGTGAAAGTGATGGGGTCCATACATGTGAACATGAATTCCATCTTCATTTTTTGTGTATACATTACCACCTATATGGTCTCGCTTTTCAATTACAAGAACTTTTTTACCAACTTTAGTTGCTTCATAAGCAAAAATAGAACCATAAAGTCCTGAGCCGACAACAAGATAGTCATACATAAAATAATAGAGTTTTAAGGGAAAAATTATGGACTTAACAAAAGACCAAAGTGTCGCATTATACCATCTAGTAGATGGTATCAGAGAGCAGAAAAAATTACATCAAACTTTGGGTGGTTATGCTGGTACTGGGAAAACAAGCCTCGTCAAATACTTGAAGAAATTTTTCCCGACCTTTGCTGTTTGTGCCTTCACAGGCAAAGCAGCCAATGTACTGCGGAGACGAGGAATTTCTGCCAGCACAATCCATAGTTTAATTTACACGCCCCAGAAAAGGAACGATGGAACAGTAGAGTTTATCTTAAAGCCAATCCTTGAATGTGATGGCATTATTGTTGACGAAGCATCAATGGTAAGTGAAGAACTTTACTATGATCTTGCCGCATTCAATCTGCCCATTATCTGGATAGGAGATCACGGACAACTAGAGCCTGTGGGAACAGATTTCAATTTGATGAGAACTCCAATGTACAAGTTGGAGAAAATTCACAGGAATGCAGGCGAAATTGCTCAATTTGCTGAGTGGTTGAGGAAGGGGAAGCCCGCCGCTGCATTTAACGGAGATAGCTCTCAAGTGCAATTTGCTACGTATTGGGATGTAAAAGCCCAACAATACGCAGAAGCAGATCAGATCATCTGTGCTTACAACAAGACAAGAGTAAGGACAAATGAAACGGTACGCAAACATCTGGGATATGAAGACATCGTAGAGATTGGCGAAAAGATCATCTGTCTTCAGAACAACAATAATTTGTGCTTATTTAACGGCATGCAAGGATATGTTCAAGATACGAAGAAGATACAAAACAGGTATGAGCTAGACCTGATCACCGAAGATGATGAATTTAGCAACATACGTTATGACAGGTTCCAATTCGGTCAAGAAAAAAGCGTAAGTGATTGGTATGAAGATATGCCCAATCCATTTGATTACGCTTATTGTATAACGTGCCACAAAGCCCAAGGCGATGAATGGGGCTACGTCATAGTAATTGAGCAAAAATGTAAGAACTGGGAGCACCGCAGATGGGCATATACCGCTGCTTCAAGAGCTAAGGAGAAGCTTCTTTGGATTCTGGACTCTTAACGCAAATAGACGGATCAATTGAACATGCAAAAACACGAGCTTCTACAATTTCACCGTCTACGATGTAAATGGAGCAGGGACACCCCCAAGGAGTCCAACCGCTAGTCCAATATCCTTTTGGAGGCGGTGGCGGTGGCGGTGGCGGTTTCCGCCGCAGCTTCTTCATTGAGGTCTCTTATTGGAAAGATATATGCTTATCCTTGTGACCCCATCTTCTAGGTCTTCTATTTCCACAGCTTTGGCTATCTTCAATACTTTGTCAATTAACTCTTTGTCTGCAAACTTAACCAGATCAAATAAGCCTTGTGCTTTAATATCATCCATAAATACCTCCATAAGTACGAGGTATTTAGACGACTTCCTCTACAATCTTATTGAAAACAACACCCCAATCTTCATCCCAAGGGCCAGCCACCTTTAACAGTTTGACGCTGGGATACCAATTTTTAACATCCCATCGAGGGTCGTGCTCTAAATTAAGCAATCCATATGTCCTTTTATCTAAAGCTCCTGCTAAATGCAATATAGAAGTGTCAACGGTTACGACAACATCCATTGTATTGATTAATCTGGCTGTATCCCTAAAATCATTTAACTCAGTGCCAGATAAATCTAAGTCTTCGGCTCCTTCAATGTAAGTCTTATTTTGAATGCCTTTCTGCAACATAAAGAGTTGTCCTCCGGTTTTTGCCAAAGGTTTAAAGAACTTTAAGAACAAGCTCTTTTCTTTACCATCCCAAGTTTTATTGCCTTCCCATGCAATCCCAATCTTCGGGTAAACATCAAGTATATCCACATCCAAATTTCTTTCATCAAAGCAGATATATCTGTCCCTTGTTTTACTGTCCTTTTTTAACAAATGGGGCAGACTTAAAGAAAGAACATGAAAGTCATGTTCGGGTAACTTTACGACATCCTTGTCAATAATTTCATCAACCCAAGAATGGAGTTCTAAAAGAACCCCTAATTGCTTAGGGCAGTGGAGAATAATATAAGGTCTTCCGTGTGCTTTAAGATTCTCTACATAACGAAACATTTGAATAATATCGCCCAATCCTTGTTCGCAATAAACAATTATTCTTTTCCCAAAGAGACCTACATCGCCGTCCCATTTTGGGCTATTTTTATAGAGAGCATGATAATACTCCATCCTTTCATCTTTTAATCGATCTAAATTTTCAGCCATAATTTACATTAGTAAGGTTGAGAATTTAAGTTATCAACGATATACTTTAATAGCAAGAAATTGCAAGGGAACAATGAATACTCAAACAATTGAATTGACTAAGCCTGTGCAAAAGGAAGCTCCCCAACAAGAAGAGGAACCTCCTTTACCTAAGCCGGTGTCTCAGAAACTACTGAATACAGCAATGCGGAAATTAATCGACGGATGGGTTAAGATGATGGGTCAGGGAGTGGCCGTCTGACACAGTTGTTACAGTAATCATACATAGCAATTGCAGATGCACATCCAACGTTTAAACTTCTTGTACTGCCATATTGGGAAATGTATACCATATGGCCACATAGCTGCACGATCTCATCTGGCAGGCCCATTTGCTCTTGTCCAAACGCTAAAATGGTGTGTCGATCAACATCCCACGAGAAATCCTCAAGTGGCTCTGCCCCAGGCACATTATCGAAGCCCACAATAAGAGCGTCCCCAAAATCTAAGTCTTCCGTCTCTCGGACAAATCTCAGATTGGAATAAATGTGTGCCCCAACAGTTCCCCGCTTATCAAACTGCTTGCGACCATACACGATCACTTCTTTTGCAAGGAAGGCATTTGCATTTCGGATAACCGACCCAATGTTAAAGTCATGAAACTTGTTGGTGATTAGAACACTAAAGTCGTGTCTTTTTTCATCCAGGTCTGCACGAATTGCATCTGTTTCCCAATATTTGTAGTAATCGATTACGTTTCTTGTGTCTTCCATAAGTGTTGCTCAGCCATTTGGTTGTTTTTTAACAAACCATTTAGGAGTTAGTTTTTTTATTTGCTTGGTAAAGTCAGGGTCATAAGAGTTGCCGCTAACTCTAGTATAAGTGTAGAGTGCTTTTCCAAGAGGGCATGTTTTGCTGGGTTTATTTTCACCATCCCTAGCCATTTTTAAAAGTTGTTGTTTTTTTCGTTTGGATTTAGCAATAAACCAATCTGGTCTTAATTTCTTTATCTGTTTGGTGAATTCAGCATCATACGCTTTACTGTTAGAGTTGGTGTAATTTACAAATCCCTGATAAAGCGAGTGACTGTGGGGAGGCTTGTCTTTTCCATTACGTGCCATTTCTAAGAGTTGTTGTTTTTTTCGTTTTAAAGCAACACTGGGAGACACAAACCAATCTGGTCTTAATTTCTTTATCTGTTTGGTGAATTCAGCATCATACACCGTTGTGTAAGTGTTCGTGTAACGGCACAATAGTGCCCCAAGTGGATGTTTTCCTTGGGGTGGTCTTTTTTTACCATCCCAAGCCAATTTTAAAAGTTGTTGTTTTTTTTGATCAGACGATTTAACAAACCACTTAGGAGCTAGTTTCTTTATTTGCTTGACGAATCCGCCATCATAACTTCCACTGTTGGGGTTAACATACCAGTGAAATTCTGGGTGGGTTTTCCAATATGGTTTATCTTCGCCATTTCTCGCCATTTCTAAAAATTGTTGTTTTTTTTCAGCAGAACTTTGTTTAAGCCATTTTGGTAACGTGTCACGAAATTTTGAATCATAAGATTGACTGCTAGGGGTTGTGTATCTGCTTAGGTCTTGTCCTTCTGTTGATTTACGATGTGGTCTTGGTTCACCATTATCATGCTT
>CEPZ01023280.1_pt1 | contig 25456 bp, 26 predicted proteins | sample 530461 | NCBI WGS metagenome assembly CEPZ01 (sample SAMEA2620106, study PRJEB7988) | marine metagenome | isolation source: saline water (ENVO:00002010), including
CGCTGCTGCATGAATTACATGTGTTGGTTCAAAGCGTCTGAAGGCTTTACGAATTGCTTCTTTATCGCGAATATCGCCAATATAGTTAAATACTCGGCTATTTTGACCATAATGCAGTGCGTGTTTTCCCTCATCACGACTAAACACGCAAAGGCCTGTGACAGTCACATCATTTTCTAGGCGTGCGACTAATGCACGACCTAATGAACCGGTACCGCCCGTAATCAAGATTTTTTTCATTCATCGCCTCTTAATTTTTTTCTTGGGGCTATTTCGCCCGGGGTTATTTCGATTTCACCTCGACCAAGTGCGGTTTCTAATTCTCTAACACCTTTAACTAATTTAATTAAACCCTGTGGTTCAACAGACGCTAAATGATCGGAACCCCACATTGTACGATCTAATGTAATGTGACGTTCTAAAATCTGCGCGCCCAAATATACCGTTGCAACGGTTGTGCCGATTCTAAACTCATGACCACTGTATCCAATCTGAGCGTTAGGATATTTATCAGCCAGCGTACAAATAGTAGCCAAACTAAGTTCTTCCAATTTTGCCGGATAGGATGAATTACAATGTAAAAGTGCATAACCACCGGGTGCGTACGTATCTAACATACCAACTGCAGTATCAACTTCTTCTTCAGTACTCATACCGGTTGACAATATTATTTTCTTGCCAGTTTGGGCAGCTTTTTTCAAGAGTACATGATTAGTTAACATTGCACTTGGAATTTTAATCCACGGGATATCATATTCCATAAGAAACTCCAAACTGTCTAAATCCCACGGGCTAGCAGACCATTCAATTCCTTTATCAAAACAATAATCATCAATTTCATCATATTCTTCGCGGCCAAACTCCATGTGATGTTTGTAATTTATGTAGGTCATCACACCCCATGGGGTTTCACGAATCACATCTTTTTGGTGTTCTGGTACACATACAACTGGATTACGTTTCTGAAATTTAACAGCATTACAACCACTCATTACAGCCACGTCAATTAATCGTTTGGCTGTTTCTAAATCGCCATTGTGGTTGATGCCAATTTCAGCAATTATATATGTTTTAGGTAAGCTCATTTATCTTTGGATTCCCCATGTGTTTATAGGTTTTTCAGTTAATTGTTCGTTAATTGCTGCTGATTTAGCCATATTAAAACGCTTCAACGAAACACCATTATTTGCTGGTCGTCTAACGGTTAAATTTAGTTTAGAAATCATACGAAAATGAGCCAATCTCCAAAAGAACCCATAAATTACAGCAAACATTGTTTTAATAAACAATATAAGCGCAGACTTTACATCGCGATAATTGTTACCAATATGTAAATTGCCGCGATAACTTTTATGGTATTTCGTTATAAAAATATTATATTTTTCTTTCATTCAATCCTCTTTATACTTTCATGTAGCGCGCTTTGGTTTGACCATAATTTAAGAGTTACTCCGCGCGATTGTAACCATTCGTTTAGTTCCTTACTGGCGTTAACATTGGCCTCAACTTCCCAATCAAGAATATCTCCACGATTAACCAATTCTTTAGTGGATCCAAAAAAATGCTCGTATTCTTCTATATTCTTATCACTAACTTGTTTTTTTGTCAAATCCCAACCAATAACCACAATTTCTTTACACCCTAAATGTACAGCCATAGGTATTACTGTCTCTAACATTATACCCGGTCCACACGGTCTTGTCAAGCTATTTTCGAACGCAAACCTTTCAAATTCTTTAGTTAAACTTAAAAACTCATTGTTTATCTCGGTTCTAATTGGAATTTTAAAAAACAAATCAACTTCTTGCGGTATATGCCACCGCATGCCTCGATCATAATTGGAACTAGCTATGACAATTGGTTTTGGGTAACAATCATATATGTAATGACCATCTGCTTTGGCATTTGGAAGGTTGGCACAATTAAACATGTGAAAATCTACCAAGTCTGGTGCTTCATCAATTGATTGTTTAACAGAAATTACAACACCTTTTTCTAATTTACTACGTAATTCTGCGTTTGTTACTTCTTTTAGTGACGGGCCACATGACATAATATAACACGTTTCATCTTTGAAACTGTCTTTTAACAACATCATTGCGTGTTTATTATTAAACCCGATTTCTTTTATGTTTTGTTTTAATTCTTTTCTTTTTTTTATAATTTCTACAGATTTTTTGCTAGCTACACGTTTTAAATCTTCACCGCCTTCACGAATTCTGGTTGTGATACCGTTTTTAATTGCCAAAAGAGACAATATACTATAAAGTTTTTGGCCAACATTATATCTGTCTAAACCAGCCTTTTCCATTCGCTTTTTAGCGTTTGCGCCCATCGCAGGTAAAGCTGCTCGTTTTTTATAGGCTCCCGCCAAACAATCGCGCGTTGAAGACAAACTAGGTTCAAACCAATTCATATTACATGTATATTCTGGTTTGGCAGTATATGGTTCTAATAAACCATGAATCAAAAACGAAGATGCGTGGTCCACAAAATCTATATGGCCGCCGTAATCAGATACAATTACCGGCTTGCCACGCATACATGCTTCTGCAATTGTTAAACCGAAACCTTCACCCCGCGTAGGCAAGGCGAACACATCAGCTTGATCATGAAGCCATAGAATGTTTTTATATGGAATAATGTCTGGTACCAATAAAATTTGTGCTGTTGACGGTTTGCCGTCATCCATATACACTGTAGCTCTGAGTTGTTGGATTTGTTGGGCCAGTATTTGATTCTCTTTTTTGGTTTGTTCTGCTGAACCCATCATATTACCATTGGTCTTAATTAAAAGTACAGCATCATCGTTTCTTCCAAACTCCATGGAAAACGCTTGGATTAATTTGTCAAAACCCTTTCTAGAATTCCATTGTGACATTGAAAATACCACAAACTTATCAGATATATCCATGGCTAATTTAATAGGTTCGGGTGTAATGTCTGAATATTCTACAACATGGGGAACTACGTGAATTGGGCCTTCAAATTTGGTAAAGGAGGCGTTTTTATTATAATGCGAAGGACAAATTAATGCCTCAGTCTTATAATCCTTCCATGTATCTAACCACCACTTGGGTACACGATCGGCTTCCCAAGTGGTTAAATTAACATTAATTGTTGACGTATCCATAAATTGTTTATAAAGTCGCCATTTTGGTTGATTTTGTAGTTGTGGGTTTTCACCCCATGATGCCATCGGTGCAGGCTGGTGCCATAAAAAGATATAATTATCTTCAGTAAAGCTTTTGATTTCATCTTCTGATACAAACTCATACTTATTGATCAGGTCTTTGTCTTCTTGATTCAGAACACTTTTATTTTCTAATGAAATGTCATGAAGTTTTAAATCAAAACTAAGTTCGTGAGTTTTAAGATATTCGTTTATTGCGCGGACATAACCGCGCGCTGCGTTGGCATAACCACTAGTATCTCTAAATTGTGCGCAATAAACTAACTTCATTAAATTACCACACCAAACGATTCGGGTTCTTCTGTTCCAAAGACAGTACTAAATTCTTCCTCAAATTCTGCCATTTTTTTTGTGGCAGAAAACTCTTCGCGGAGATATATTTGTAATTTTTTAGCTTGGCTAGCAAATCGACCATAATCTTTATATACTTCTCGGAGGCGACTCTTAAATGAAGCTTCATGAGGATAACACCACATCGATTCTGCTATAATAACATCTTTCCAAACTGCTTCAGGTTTAATAGGCCTTAATTCATAATCAACCTTTGCAAACATAGGGCGTAGTTTAATTTTCCCTTTCTTTTCAACCGGCATGTATAAAAAGTCGCATTGCCCACTCCAATGTGGAGCAACAACAGGCACGCCAGTGTATGCAGCTTCAAACAATGGAAGACCAAAACCTTCGCCATGTGAAGTAGTAACAACAGCTTTAACTTTTTCGTGTGAATATAACCACTGAAGTTCTGAATCTTCAAGATCGCCGTGAAGCAAATATACAGAACATTTCTTTTCTGGAAACATTTCCATTAATGTGGTGAATTCTCTTTCCATCATTGTACGGTCCATGATGCTATTGCCAGTTTTACTAGTTTTAACAATTAATCCAACCTTATCATCATGAAATTCTTTTATGAACCATTTAATCATAGCTGTCATGTTTTTACGAGGGGACCATTGGGCTACCGAAAGGAAATTAAAATCAGTGGGTACATCAAAACCCTTTAATTCTGTGCCTCGCAAATCTTTAACTGGAAAATGTACAGTTTCAACCGGTGTATCTAATTTTAATAATGCTGGTGTGCCATTTGGAAATTTACCAGTAAAACTGGTGTTTTCGAAAACACCTTTGGAGTGATCGGATACAACCAAGACTTTATTCATATTATTAGATTTTTGAAGCCATATGGGGGCAACTTTTGTTGTTTCCATGCCAGCCGTATATCCGACATTAATTGGTGCCAAATTTGTAAACTCATTAGGAATTGTGACCTGTAAACTGGCATCAAACTGCCCGCCTGACTTTGTGAATGCAAATGTTTTCTTAATCAAATTATCTATCCATCGTCGTTCTTCACCATCGCCATGGATCCAACCGGTTTTACCCCATGGAATTGGTTCTAGAAAAACTTCATATTTCTCCGGAAAAGAAGAAAGAGCGCGCAGGGCAAATCTAGTTTGTTCGCCATATCCAGATCTAGTTAAAACTGGGCCTTTTATCAAAACTTTGTACATTTAATTAAAACTCCTTAATTGACCAGTGAACATGATCTTTTCTATTTTTCCATGAGCCTTTTCGCTCGATGAATTCATCAACAATTTCTACCCATTTAGTTTTGTAACTCTCATAATTGTAGTTTTTATATACATGCTGTTGGCCAGCCAAACCTAAAGCGTTACGTTCTTCTTGTGTCATATTCATTAGCTTTTCTAAAGCATCGAGAAAGTCGTTTTTATTAATTCGATCCTCGTAAACATATGGTGTTGGTAAGGAACCAATAAGCATTTGGGATGATGGTTGAATACCAACACCAAAATAGTTTTCCCCATCGGTAACTTGTTCTTGTAATCCACCGGTCATATTAACAATAATAGGAGTACCAGCGGACAACGATTCTAATGTGCCCAAACCAAAACCTTCAGCATCGGAAATATTAACTGTTACATCAGCAAGATTATAAAAGATATTTAATACCTGTTCATTTAAATGCTTTGAAGAAAAGATTATCTGTTCTTTTGTTAAACCAAGTTTAGCAACAATTGCATGTAAATTTGTGCCTTGTGAATCAACCGGGTTTGTGTGCATTAATAATTGTGCTTTATCATGGCCCACTTTATCCAAAAAGGCAGCAAACCATTCAATTAGGGTAGCTGGATGTTTTCTCCTACCGTTTCTGTTATTCCAAAATATAGTAAATTTGTTTGGATCTAAAAATGTGTTTTCAGCCGAAAATTGATCAAGCAATTCTTTATCGAGTGGTTTAAAAATATCCGGGTCGACGGCGTGGGGGTGATATTGACATTCAACATCTGGCGCGATTTCACGTACAACCTCATTAGTTAACTTCGAAATTGTTATAATTTTATCAGTAGAATCGTAATATGGTTTGTTATAAAGTGGCGCTGGTTTGTTGTCCCATACATGATAATACATCATAGGGACGTTTGGACGAATTTCGTGTTCCATTTCCCATAACCAATAAAAGTAACGAGGATCTGTCATAAACCAAAGTAAATCTGGCTTTTCATTATGTAAAACATACCGAATTTGTTCTTGTGTTCCAAAATTATTTGTTGGAAGAATGCGCCATAGGCCTTTATATTCTTCAACAACTTGCATGTTGTATTTTGCATGTTTTAATGCTGCACCTAAACTGATAATCTCATATCTACCAGTATCAAGTAAAGCTTTAATAAAATTACGTGTTTGAATACCAACACCAGACGGGCTCAATGGGTGGTCTGAAAGTGTTAGGATTTTTTTGAGCGGTTGTGTTTGTGTTGAATTTTTATCCATAAATAATTTTGTTTCCTTTTCGTATATTGGCTGCAGCCTCCAGAGGCTGTAAATTATTAAGTGCCCATGCACGTTTAAAATTATCATGATCCACAGAATCATAGGGCAGTTTAGATTGTGGGTATATATGATCCATGTGCCAATACGTCCCGTAATTTTCCCAAGTCATGTGCTCGTCAAACTGTGATTCTAAATGTTCTTTGAGTTGTAACATAGTGTACGGCAAACATTGTAATATAGATTTATATTTTTTACGCCCAACCAACATATCATATACCGACGCAGAAATTCGACGGCGCAATTTATATTCAACATCGGTCTTATAGCGTTCGCGCTGGCGAACGGCAATTTGTTTGCGGCGGGCTGGGCTGCGCTCGTATTCTTCGATGCGTTTTTTAGTACATGGTTGTAATCGATATTGTTTTTTATGTTCTAAAATCCGTTCCCTGTGTTTTTTGTAATATTGTTTATTATATTCTCTATTTTTATCACAATGTACAATATTATATTTCTTCCGATATTCGCGGTGGCATGATGAACAAGAATATTGATAGCCATCTGGTGTGTTTTTGTTTTTATAAAACATATTGACGGGTTTTTCTATTTTACACGTTTTACATGTTTTGTTAATTTCGCCAATCACGAACACACTCCTTATTTTCGAATTGGCACCATTTACAAGCTGATAAATTCTTAATGAAGAATCCTCTGTCGTCAATGTTATGCATCGTCTGTGTTAATAGATTTACGGCATTCTTGGTTTTTAGATTACCACTAGTAATACGTACCAGTTCTATTATATCCTTTTTGGCGGTTCTTTTAAGTAAACAAAAATAAGTTTCAATATTTTTTACATCTAAACCGTGTTTTTCTGCCAAAAACTTCTTGTAAAGTGTAAGTTGGTAAGAATTAAGTGTGTTTCCCTTCTTGGCGGCGGGCCAACCCCAACTACAGGTCTTCCAATCAATAACGTGGATTTTTCCATCTTCTGTTTTAATCACAGCATCGATGAAACCACGGAACGGGCGCTTTGAAAGTGGTAGTTCGGTTACAGATTCCATTAATTCTTCTTCAATATGAAGTGTCTCAAAATTGCCGAATGTTTTTCGCATAAACGGCATAATTTCCGGAATTAAACGTATCCCTTGGTCATAAAACCATTCAATACCTTCATCATAATCCATCGATGGTTTTTGTTTAGCAAACCATTCAACTAACTCGCCAGTTTTATATTCACTGGTAAGTTCATCAAGCTCTTTATTGAAGATTTTTCTAAAATTGGAAGAAACACCATCGGCGGGTATATCTGCTAATAAAAACTCACAAGCAGCATGCACAGCACTTCCAAATGCGGTGTGAATGGATCCATCGCCCTTAAGGCCATCGATATATTGAATTTTGTATCTTGCGGGACATTCATTGTATGTTCTCAACTGTGAAAATGAAATATACTGTTTGGTGCTCATAATTTTCCTATAACTTATACAGTTATAGTATAGCATTAATCAGGTGTGATGTCAAGCGCCTTTTTGCGGGTTCGCCGTTTTCGCTTAGGGGGAGACTTAAGTTTTTCTTCTATAACAGTGTGTTTTTCTTCTGCTATAGGTTTCACATGTGATTTAGTCTTTTTTGATAATTCTTTAACCGGTATCATAACTTTTTTAACTGGTTTTGGTTTAAACCTTCTAAACTTATATTCGAATATCCATTCACCGGTTAAATGACTGTCTCGATCATTTTGTATATTTGTTATAGAATTAAGTAGTTGTTTACGTGTTACAACAAGACCAAAACGTTCTTTGATTTTAATAATCACACCTTTTGTATCTAAATACTTTATCGGTTTGCTACTGTTTAAACGTTTAGTAACAGAAGCTCTAACATATATTCTATTGTTTTCTTTATCTAATTCAATATTAACTACCATTGTAAACTCCTTTGGTGGCGCATAAATCTTGTATTTTTTGTGCAACAGCGGGATGATACCGAATTGCTTTTTCGGGTGATTCTGAAAACCATATAGAAAAAGCTGTTGCAACATACTCATGAATATCCGTAAGCGCGTAGGGATAAGACAAAAGGTTTCCAACTAAACTATCTAATCTATCATAAGTTAAACTATTGGCCAAAAATTCATCAAATTCTTGATCATATTCTGTATTTTGCCACATTTGATTTGGTATTGTGTTGGATATACCATAATCGGCAAGGACGTTACACACGTCATTCCTTTTCTTAAGAAACTCGTTTTTAATTAAATCATCATGATATAAATCATTTGGATATACATCTTCTACGGCGTGAGCTAGCTCATGCAAAATACTGTCATACAAATCTTGAGTTGATTCTATGTTGGCCGTGACATATATTGACCCATCAATATAAGTAGCTTCAACATCCTTTTTATGAAAAAAGGCCGCATCGCCAATATAAATTCCATCGATTGTGTCAAACATCCAACTTGGTATTCGTGTTAAACGTTGGATACATGCGTCTAAATCCACGTTTGATGATAGTGGTTGTAAAAGGGTGACATATGCGTTGTGTATTTTGCGTATTCTCCTTTGTGTTCGTGAGCGCGAGGCAGATTCTGTGATATAATCTCTATTCATCTTTTAAATCATTTAAAACCTGTTGTGGTCGGGGATCTTCTTTATAAAGCTCGTCGGCATTAAGGCCCTCTTCAAAACCTTTAAGATAGTTTTCTTCAGCAATTGCAAACACAATTTCTGGAAAATCTTCCGCGAGCACTTGCACCACCATATCAACGGTAATTTCATGATTTTCTGGTTTAAGTTTATATCCAGTATAATCAACAATCATTGTTTTTAAATCACTTGATGTTTCATCGTGTGCTCCAGTAATAACACGATCTAAATTTTCCTTTTGTAAATTATCTAATATTTCTTGATTCATTGCTTCTCCTATAAAATTTTTGATGCCAAGGTTGCTAGCGCCGACCTTTCACCTTTTGTTAATGTAACATGTGCAGATAACGCGTGTGTTTTAAATTTTTCTACAGCAACAGTTAACCCATTGGTATATTCATCTAAATATACATTGTCAATCTGTTCGATATCGCCGGTCAGTATTAATTTGGTGTTTTCACCAACTCTGGTGATAATTGTTTTTAATTCATGGCTGGATAAATTTTGAGCCTCGTCAACCACAATGAAAGCGTCAGAAATAGAGCGCCCACGAATATACGTCAAGGCTTCTATTTCTATAACTCCTTGATCAAAATGATTTTTCATTTCATATCTATCACCAAGTAAATTTTGAAGATTATCATAAATCGGAGCAATCCATGGCATCATTTTTTCTTCTAATGTACCGGGTAAAAACCCAATATCTTTTCCTAATGGTTGGATTGGTCTAGAAACTACCATTCGTTTGTATTCACCTGAATGTAATACTTGATCTAATCCGGCGGCAATTGCTAGCAACGTTTTTCCGCAGCCCGCTGGGCCAACTAATGATACTAATTTAATATCCGGATTTGTTAGAGCATCGAGGGCAAAAGTTTGTTCTTTATTTCTTGCACGGATTTTAAATATTGGTTTCTTTTTTGCGTTAGTAACCCTAACTAAAGGTTTTTTGTCATCAACATACCGCCCAATTCCAGATTTAGATTTACCTTGTAATAGAAAATATTGATTTGTATATACCGGTTTTTCAACATCTAAGTCTTCTAAATATAAGTCATCATCATAAAATTCTTCTATCATTTTATCAGGTATGGTTAACTCTGTCATACCGGTATATAATTGGCTTGTATCAGAAACCAACCTTTCGGTTTCGAAATCTTCTGTTTGTAAACCTAAACCATCCGCCTTAACACGCATATTAACATCGCGCGAAACCAAAATTACTTCCCAATCTCCACCAGCATCTGAGCCAAAATATTCTTTACGTATATCTAACGCTGTGGCAATGATTTGATTATCTGAATCTGTTGGATCGTGGCCCGCTGGCATATCGGCTGGTTCGATGGGTTGTATAACTCTTATTGAGCCTTTTTCTTTCCCTAGCGACACCCCTTCGAATAAACTGCCGTATTCTCGTAATTCATCGAACATACGGATGGTGCTTCTAGCACAAAACCCCACAGTATCTTGTCTTTTTTTATGTTTGTCTAACTCTTCCAAAACTTTGAATGGAATTAAGATTTCGTGGTCATTATAGTGCGAAACCGCACTGATATCGGTTAGATATACGCTGGTATCCAAGACATATATTTTGTGGGTCATAACTGTCCTTTATATAAATAGTTTCTTTCGAATTAGAACAAGTGTTTTTTTTAATTTTTGGCTCATAGTTACTAATGTATATGAAGAAGTTTTTACTATTCCTTGTTTTTATTCCATTAATGGTTAGTATCGCAAGTTGTAGTGCGGCTAATCATACAATATTCTCTAAAAAGTATAACACAGACCCGCGAGAATCTTTCGTGTTTATCTCAATAAAACACACAGTAACATTGTGCGAAGATGATGTATGCATTGAAAACGATTTTAAAGGTTCTGCTAGTGGTGTAATTTTCAAGCGTTCTTATCGTTCTTCATATATACTTACCGCTGCGCACGTATGTGGTATCGATCCTGCAAAACAATTATTTACTAATAATAAATTAAAAACAACACACAAAATAACAACATTAACGGGCCGTACTTATAAAGCTGAAGTAGTTGATTTAAATCACAAAATTGATATTTGTACTCTTTTTGTACCCGGGTTAACCCACATGCCACCAATCCCTAGGGCACAAACTCAACCCCAACCGGGCGACAAAATCATCAATATTGCTGCGCCGTTGGGTGTATTTGAAACAAACGTGGTACCACTAATGACTGGTATATATATTGGTGATAGAAAAGATGGCGGTGCATTGTATTCTCTTCCTGCGGCGGGTGGATCGTCTGGCTCAATGATTTTAAATGGTGATGGTGAATTAATTGGTGTACTTTATGCCACCCACACATCAATGAATCAATTAACACTTGGTACCAGTTTTAAAGAAACCAATAAATTTATATATGAATCGATTAAAAAGCAAGACCAGACAAAAATGATAAAACTAATCGCATATGTTATTCAGAAAGGTACACTTCACGATCCAAGACTTTCAATATCTCGTTAGGCTTTACAAATTCCACAATCTTATTAGGATTCGCAACTGATTTCAAAATCAAATATGTGTCTTCCGCTGATTTAAGCGGTACCGTATAATAATAAAAATCTTCTAGTGTATATTTTTCATGCTTATAAACCACCACTTCACCTTGGCTTACTTTGCGATTAAAAACATCATATGTAAATCTTTTAGTCTTGTTTTCCATTTTTAAACTCGCTTATAAATTTGTATACATCTGCCAAAACATATTTTTCATCTTTAAAGGATTCTAACATATCATCCGTATAATCAGTATTTAGTTCTCTTTTCAAAATAATAGAAATACTTTCTAAATTTAACCGATCGATATGAATATGTTCCAAAAGACGGCCGCTTCGTGTTACAGCTTGATCAATATCGGTTAAAGGTACATTCGTTGTACAAATAATTTTAATTTTTAGCAATGAACCTAATATACCATCACTAAGGTTTAATGCTGACGATATGTCTTCTAAATTAGAGTCTGTCCTTGTTTTCAATATTTTATCGGCATCTTCTATAACCAACAAAATTGGTTTTTTTACTTCTTGGTGCAAACTGTGTAACACATGAATAAACTCTGGATTTCCAAGTTTGGCAACCATACTTGATGGCACTAAAACATGACAATATTTGTCGCCCAATTCTGTTATTAAATTCTTAACCAAAAAAGTTTTACCAGTGCCCGGTGGACCTTCAAAAACCATGAGGTTTCCAAATTCGTTATGGGTTAATAACGCATTTTTAACTCTGGAATATTTTTCTTGTACGTCATTGGCGTAGTTATCCGGTAAATATTCCTCTACAATAATATCTAATTGCTCACAAATCAATCTATTACTACGCAGCATAATGGTGTGAAGTTTAGACTCTTCAATCTTTTTAATCTTTTGTTTTAGGAAGACTTGTAAACTCTCAAATTTAAACGTATCAAGATAATACATTTGAATTTGGCATGCGGTATATTTATCTTTTTTGAAGGTGCTAATTGTCAGAGCAGCATCTTCCCAAAAAATAGTAAAACTTCTCGATGAAACTTGTTCTAAATATTCATTATTAAAATATGCGTCCGAACTGGTTTCGGATTCAGAAAAAAGCTGGCCTTCGAAATCTGAAACTAATGAATCTTTAATTTCTGTCAATTCTTGTTCGTTGGCCAATTTCCCATCGAATTCATATTCAAAACGCACATTCTTTTCAAATAAAGCTTTCATATTGAGGCCGCCCAAGGCAATTTCACACTCAGGTCTATTCGTGGGATTGATTGCATATAACCACCACGGTTTACCTTCACCGCCTGACCAGTCGCTGTTTGTAAATCCAAATTTACGCATAATGCGCAATCCTAATCTTTTGGCTGCTTTTTATTCTTACCCTTTTTGGTTTTGATTACCACGGGTTTAATTGTACGCACGCTAAAACGGCCGGTTTTACGGCTTCTTTTAATTTTATAATCAATTCCTTTTATGAAATTATTATCTAACTCAGAACGGGCGTGAGATACGGCAGTATCATAATCATCAAATTGTGCTACAATTTGCCATGTTTTAGTTGGTACTTCCGTTGTTTGTGGGTTGGCTTTCGTCATTATTATCTCCAGTTATTTTCAAACTTTCTTCGATTTTATATTTGCGTACCAGCGCTCGAAAAATGTGCGGGTGCAAACCTATCATACGTGCTGCTTCCTTTTTACTGGCCGCAGCAGACACGACATACCTTAGTATACCATCTTGAACAATATTTTTCAAGCGATACCATATAGGCATGCCAAATAATTTGCCATTGAGGGGGCGGGCGGAAACTTCTAATTTAAGCCCTATTAACTCTTCCATAGAAAGACGACTCAACATTAATTCAAAGTCTGCTGAAGATCTACCTTCATCCTTCAGGATCTTACTGAGGGATATGTTTTTATAAATGCCAGTTGTTTTCTTTTTCATCTACTTTATTTGTTTTTTGAGATATGATATAATCAGACTAGCTTAAGCAGTTAAGGCTTTTGCAGAGAGCCTTAAAAGCTAGCCAGTACTACCAATTAGTATACCATATCTAACACTTAATTTTTATATTGATCTTTTCGATCTACCAAGAGAGCTAATTAGATTATATGATGGAAGGGGAGTGATCTATTAAATTTCAGTTACTACGTTTTCGTCGTCTTCTTCGGGTGGTAGGTCGCCTAATTCTTCACCGTCAAGGTCAAAATCTAGCGCTGGCGAACCGGATGGGTCTTCCATATCCAATTCATCCCCGGCGCTATCGTAATTAAGCTTATCTTCCTTTTCTTGTTCATATTCATCTGTTGTAGGTTCTTCTAGATTAATCTTTAATTCATCCTCAAACTTATCAAAATATAACTTCAAATTCGTCAATAAATAATCAAAGAAGGTTTGACGGTCATTATCTTCACTCAGAGTTTCATACGCGTCCAATACAGAAACTTCTATTTTGTTCCATGATTGATAAGCAAAATTTCTACCGGTTTCATCCTCACCTGTGACGGCAAATTTTTCTTCGGGATCTTCAGCTTCTTGGCCGTCATCATCATCGATATCAATAAAATCCGGATCATCTTTGGGATCGTCAATATTAATGTCAATTTCCTCATTGATATCAATCATTCTATTAGCATCATCAGGCGATAACGAATTAATTACTGCATGTAAAATGTGTGCCCTGAATGATTTTCTTTGAGAGAAATCGGTAGTTAATGATTTAAAATCCTTTTCTAGTACTGGAATGATTTTCTTAAGAAGATCTTCTAAAACATTAATACCAGTACTTTCGTGAGGTACACGATCTGGTACACTTGTTGAACTAGCTTCTCTTAATATATTACGAATTACGCTACGCAGTTTAAATTCGTTTAAATTAACTTGAATTTTGTTTAAATTACGCTTTGTTTCCATTATCCGGATAGATTTTTTGACAAAATTACGTATTCTACGATCTGCTTTGAATTGTTCGACAAACGTATTTCTATCAATTGTAGGACTGTTTTTAGTATACTTTTTAATGATCATGGCAATTCTCCAATATATTACGCAAGTAAATAGTTCATAACCTCACGAATTAGAGATTCTTTTTCCTCGTCTTCGTCATCATCCGGGTTCCCTGTGTGACCTTCAACAGCACCGGCAGCCATGGCTGATATCTCATCAAACTTGGCCAATTCTTCAGCAATTGTCTCTTCTAAATCAAATTGTTTGTCATTATCATTTGGGTCAACAAACAATTCCCATAATTGTTCTTTAGTTTTATAACTAATATGTGTAGGCATAAGTAATTCCCAACTAGTCCGGTCGTTAGCTTGTAACGCTTGTCTAGCACTGGTACCTGATACACCCTCCATTTCTTTTGCACTAAAGACTTGTACCTTAACACCTTCTGCAGCAAAATCTTTTAGGCGCGCGAATCTTGTGTCACCAACTTCACGGTCAGCAGAAAATACAGGAATAACCACTTCTCCATCTTTTGCCATATCACTTGCATATGAATAAATATATCTTACCGGAGAATTGCTTTCCATTATACCATATGGATCGGTATTCTTCTCGCCCATAACAACAAATGTTGGCATTTTTAGTTTACTATCACTAATAATCAACTCCCAAGCGCGCTGGGACATATGAGGGGTAATACCATCACGATCTTTTCCGCCAATTAATATATGAATGTTAGAAGTTGGGAATGTAAGCGCAGCCTGTTCAAAAACAGAAAAATGCCCTGCTGTCGGTGGTTTAAATCCACCCGGGATAAACATTGTTACTTGTGTTCGGGGCTCAAGACTCTCTTTTAATAAATCAAAATCATGTTGTAATTCTAAATCTAAGCTTTCTCTAGCGAATTTACCCGGTTCCATACCAAGTAATTGATTTAACGGCGCAAAGTTTCCAGTAAATTTATATAAATGGCCATTATATGTAAAAGTAAAACCTTCGGCTGCTGTTGTAATGGTTTGTAATTTTTCTATATTCTTATCAAACATCATTCGTTTTCTTTGATCACCAAATAATTCTCCACTTTCGTCTTTAAAATGACGATCGATCGATTGAATTTTGTTGAGCACGTCATCACGAAATTCTTTTGCAGTGGCATCATTATTAACAATATAAGCGCTTTCAAATCGATCTAACAACTGCACAGCAAAATCATGAATAATAATTTCTATAGGTTTTAAGGCGTCATTTCTGATAATAGCAGCCTTAGCTATTATTTGATTTACAGCGTCACGCTGGTACGAATCCAAACCTTTAAAGATTAATCTCTTACGACCCTTTAAATCAACTAAACTTTGTACAAGCATCCGAATATTCTCTGAATATTTAAGATAAATATCTTTGTTTCTTGTTTCAAAGAAATCCTCTGTTCTCTCACCAACTTGGTTTTCTGCAACTAATTCTTCTCCTGCTATTGTTTCCTCTGGTGGAGGGCCTGCTGCAAAAGCATCTAATATAGCCTCAGAAGCAATGCTTAAAATACGCATGGTTACATATTCTTCTGTGGTGTCTTCTTCACGTAAATTAGTAGAACGCATTTCTGCTTGCAATCTTTGAATATAAGGGGCAGGGTTAAATGGTTTTACTAAGCTTCGAAGTTCGTTTTGAATAATACGAAATCGTTCGTTTTTTTGCTGCAGATGATCATTAATACCATCGATAAGTGATTTCAAAACACGCAAAGGATTAGAATCTATTAGTGATGCAAGGCCGGTGTCTGTATCTACAGTAGCTAAATCTGCTAATTTATTTGCTGTAACACCGTCAAATTTACCATGGCCTGCGGCATGTAAAACTAAAACGGATCCATATTTATCATAATTAATAACATTGGGATTTTTAGGATCTAAAACCTCAAACATGTACCAATTATAATTACCGTCTTCATCTGGCCCAAATATTTCTTTTTGTGTTCTATGATCTAAGTTTTTAATACCGCGTTCAAAAGCGCGCAAAGAATCTACAAATGCATTACGTAATTCCGGGTTTCGAAATTCAAACTTTTTAAATGTATTGATTAAACTTCCACTAGCTTCGCCCGGGCTGTCTAACATTCTACTAGCAGTGCGCACATCCGTTTTATTACGACCCATTACTACACCACTAAACGAATCGTCTATATCGTTTGTGACATATGTGATATACATCGCTTGACCATCGATTTTTTCTGTTCCAATTAATTTACCACCGGCTGCCAATTGAAATATTTCAGCCAATTCACTAAATCGAAGCGCCGGTACATCGATATTAAAATCATATAAATGGCTTAAGTGACCATACAATCCACCCATATTACTCTCTCTCTTCTAATATTTGAATTTGTTTTTCTAGTATTTGTTTTTGCTCAGTTAAATTATTAAACGTTTGATGAAAATTCTTGATTAATTGTAACGCGTTTTTCTTTCTAACTTTATCGCTAGTACGAACAACATGAATGTTTTCAATTAAATCAATTAATCGACGTAATTGTGCCTCTTCACTTAAAGGATCTTCTGGCCCCTCATTTAAAATCCAACTCCGAGCTGTCTTTCTAAAATCAAAAGACATAGTTTATTCCCCGTCAGAATCTGCTGATTTTCTACCAAAGAATCGACCGGAGCGTTTGCGTTTGGTTGTTCTAGTGGGAGCAGCATCTTCAGTTAATATAACCGAGGCTGCTTTCTTTTCTTTGGGAGCTTTAGCTTTTGTTTTTGCAGCCTTTGCTTTTGTTTTTGCGGCAATAGCCTCTTCAACCACATCAACCTCTGCCTCTTCAACTGCTGCTGCTGCTGTTGCTGCTGCGGCTGCAGCACGTCTATCGGCCTCAAGTTTTACACGATAAGCCTTTCTTTTCTTTACACTAGCCATAATTACTTCTCCTTAGTATATTATATCATTAATTAGTTATGTCATCAGGCGTTTGACTGCCTTGAGTTGCTAAATAAGGTCTTTTTCTGTTTCTAAGACTCCAACTGCCACGAATAGTTGCTCCTGCGGGCGGGCGATTAATAACTGAATCGCTGCAACCAGCGCGTCTAGAAAGTTCTTGTCTACCGTTGTTTGCTTTGTTGATCACAAAATCCTCTGCAAATTTTTGTTGCGTGTCATCAGTAAAACCTGTCCAAAATGAACACACTTCATATGCACCAATGTCATATGGTGCGGCACGGTTTGAACCAGATAAATCTACACCAGAGCCGGTTGTTAAGCCTGTGTTATATAAATAACTGTCACCGGTCTGCGAAGGAAAAAAGTTACTACCACTAAAATCTTCAAACAAATCTCCATACGTGCCGCCGTCTGTAAAAACTTCCACACAATTAATTTTATCCCCAGTTACACTAAACTCTGAATTGCCATGGAAAGCAACACAATGGTGTGCTTCATCTACATCGAAGGCTTCCCCAAAATTTGCACCAAATTCTCTAGTTGTTATTGCCACACAATTATATGAAGCGCTGACTTGTATTATTGTGTGCCTTTGGTTTGGAGCGATAGCCGTAACATTAATGGCTTTGCAGCCCGCGCCTTGTAAACGTACCATTGGTGTAGAGTAACTTGAACCGGTGCCTATATAAATACAATCTTGGACAATAACATTCTTTGGTGTAAATTGAAAATAATTGGTTGCAGCATTGTGAAAATCACAATATCTAACAATAATGGGTTTATTAGCATTATCAGAATCAGCTCGGTGAAAAAGCTTGGTTGTATAGTTTAAAGCCCATATGGTACAATTTTCGACCAACAAACCCTCTGAGTTTTCTGCGCCGATCATACCACCATTCGAACTTCCGAATTGTTCAAAAATAAGGCCTTTAAATATTACATCGTCTTTATGTGAAACATTCATAAATGTCCCATAACAACCATTACCATTTAATCTTGGTGTTTGCCCAGCTTCAGCTTTTAATTCAAAACCATGGTTTACTGTGGTGGTGATTGCATAACCAACACCCGTTGAAAAGTCAGACTCTCCACCAGAAGATGTACCATATGTATTACTATCTTGAATAATAACAATATTATCATCTGCTGTAGCTGCGATAATGGCGTCCTTAATTGTTTTTGAATCAGCCGTTCCGTCTTGTTTAACATATGTTGGCATTAATTAACTTCCCGTAATATCATTTGGATCTTGTTTCCTGCCTCTTGTGGCCAAATATGCTTCTTTTCTTGCCCGGTATTTCCAAACACCCCTAGAAAATAATACAACCGGTACTTGATCTACTTCTGCTACAGTTTGAGAACCAGCACGGCGTTTATATTCTTCCTTTCCATTTTGTTGAATAATATAATCTTCGCTAACCAATTGGTTTGGTGGTGCCATATAATCAGTCCAATATGGTGCTATATATTCAAAAGCCCCAACATCAACATTAATAACATTATCACAAGTTATAACATCCGTGTTAATTAACCCCACACAAGATCCAGTAAATACATCAGAAGGATCAGCCGAATTTCTAACTGCACTGGCTCCAATAAAATCATCTAATGGATACCAACCCATTAGATTAAGCATGGCCGAATGTGCTCCTAATTGACCAGCGACACCTCCATTATATAATTCTGACATTTCACCAGCAGTTAAAACTTTATTCCAAATGCTGGCATCTGACATACTGCCGCCATAAAACTCAGAGGGGACTAAGCCGGGGTCGAATTTTTGACCCAAACTGATTTTATAACTGGAGGTCATTCCATTAAACCCAGTAGCCGTGCCTGTGCCATCCTCAACACCATCGACGTATATTTTTACTTCTCTTGTGCTTTCATCGCTGGTAAAACCAACTAAATGCCAATATCTATCGTTTATCGGAGTGGAGCCGGTTACACTATAACCATTATCATACACTGCTAATTCACCATTACCCGGTGTAGCAAAAATACCTAAATTTATACCAACATTGGCAGTACCAGAATCATCATTTATTCCAAAAATTACATCGTTTGTTCCGCCATCGGATTTAATCCATGCAGCCATAGAAAAATCAGATCCTGTTAAAAGGCTCACAACCGAATCGACATCAATATAATCAGATGCACCATTAAATTCTAAAGAACCAGTTCTTGTACGAGGGATCCCTCGGATCCTTCCTATAATATCAGTAAAAGCTATAGTTAATGCACTGCCGGTTATTTCGGCAGTTAAATTATAGTCGTGAGCGGCGGCATTAACAAACCCAGCATCTGTTCCAGATAATTCATTAACAGCATCACCATTAGAAAAATAACCTTGATCAAATGTACCGGTAATTAAATTATGAGAACGAATTACATAACCAGCATGTAATTGATTTAAATTTAATGCATATCCAGTTGAAGCCGTTGCATACACAATGTTATTGCGTACTGATATATCTGCGCCATTATAGGAGAGTTGAATGCCGTGAGAATGTGTGTTAGCAATTGTATTATTAATAATACGACAATTATCTACTGCGGTTCCCCGAATACCGGTATATGTCTCAATATTACGAATTAAATTATTCATAATTGTAAAATTAGCATTAACACCCAGCATACCATACTCGGTAATATCAAACAATTGGTTTCTTTCGATTGAAGCTGTGGCTGTTGTGGTTCTACCAACGATACGTTGGATACCTCTATTACAATCATGAATTGCACAATTGTTAATGTTTATGTGGGAGCCGTTGGGGAATGAGCCTTGAATAGCCGCGTTGGCATCTGGTACATCATAGTTTTTTATCTCAAAACCACAAATTGTCCATTCACCATCAGTACCCACCATTGAAAATGCAGAAGTTTCAGTGGATTCACCGTCTAATACTGGAAAATTACCGGGTGCGGCCGTTATGTGGATAAATTCTACCACACTTGAGGTTACACTTTCGACATATGTGCCGTCATATACCTCAATTATATCAAAATCACTGTCTGTTCCAACTCTAGCGTTAGCAAGAGCAGTATGAATCGACGCGTAATCTTTACCAGTCCCGACAGTAATAGTCGCCATGGTTTAATTACTCGCTTTGAATTTTTTGTAGGGCTTTGTCGATTAATTCAGCGACCAAAGTACGAGTTTTTGTTTCATATACAGTGTCATGATCATCGTCGTCCTCTAGTTCTTCTGGCTCTTGCGGTAAAGCACAAGTTTCATCTAATTCTTCATCTTCAGCAACCATATCAGTACCATCAGATTCAGCAGTAGCCTTTTCTTTAAAATCTACTTTATTGTCGACCTCTTCTTGTAAGGGTAGACCAAACTTTTCGCGAAGCAGAATACCGCGTTCTTGGTTCATCCATTCTCTTAAAGACATTTTGTTTTCTCCTTTTTGTTCTTTAATAGTTGATTTGTAATTATCTTCCCAATCTCGGAAATTCATATTACCACTTTCGTATGCTTCACGTTCAAGCTCTCGCATATTACTATTTTTTTGTGTATAACCTTCACCTGTAGTTATATTTTGTAATCGTCCTTCACAATTCTGAAAATGGTGTACCATTTCGTGAGAAAGAGAACGAAGTACATCTTTGGGGTGCCGTCCGGTTGTAAACACCGTAATGGCCTCCATGTCTGGCTGGTAATAAGCGGTTTTTCCTAACACGTTTCCAGCGTTTTGTTCATCATGCATAAAATTGATTGTTGGCGGCCTATTAAACCCGATATTCTTTTGTGAAAATTGTACAAAAGAATCAAAAAGAGGTTTCACACCATCAGAAAGAAACCCCACGTTGTCTGTAACATTTAGGCTTTCAGTCAACGGGTCCATTTCTTCCGGAGCTTTTACTGCATCAGCGACATCTTGTTTTGCCACAGCTCTACGTAATCTTTGTTTTAAATGCCGCATTTCTCTAGGTTTTATATAACCAATGTTCAATTGGGTTTCTAGCGCCGTCATTCTAGCTAGAGTGTCATCCATTCCTTTTCGTTTAGCAATTTCTCTAGCCTTTGTTATCAATTCTTCAACTTCCATCTTCAGTTTCCGATCGGCATGAGTATGTTTAACATCAGACTTTTGTTTAATAGCTATAAACCGTTGTACTTCTGGATCTTTACTAAGTTTATCTAATTGAGTTTTTGTGGCTTTAACGTCGGACATATACTAACCCCTCGATACTAGTAAATAGTATGAATTGAAAGCATTATGTAAAAAGAATTAAATTTCGTAGGGAGAGGAAGAAAAGAAGATTTTGTTGACACCTAATGGCATCACGGTGTTTTGAATATCGGTTTTCCAATCCTGAAATGACTGGAATTGTAAAAAAGGCTCTGCTAAATATTCAGGATTCATTGTTCCACGAACAGAAAAAAGTGGATATTTGTTTATTTCTTTACAAGCTTGTTCAAAAATATCACATTTGTTTACTATTAAATGTGAAACACTATTCATTTTAATTGCCCGTATTAAACGTGGTAAATGAAGAAAATCTGTTTGTCGCAGTCTGCCGGTTGTCGCTCCAAATTCTTCCCCCAATACTTGAAACAATTTACACACTTCATTTTCGTTTTGAAAGGCCTTGGCACCCACATATGTCTCATATGCTTTGATTACACCGTACACATTACGTATACTCTTGGGAGGAATGCCATTCAGAACGGCGCTGCCGACACCACAGTGGCTTGAAGTTACATAGGGATAGTCGCCCCAATCAATATCCAATTCAAAGCCTTGAGCGCCTTCGCATAGAATTGTTTTTAATTTACCATCATGGAATTCTTCGAAGGTATCGATAAGAAAGGGAATCCATTTATCGTGGTTATCTTGCATACGCTGTTTTATCAATTGATTATAAAATTTGTTTGCAGACTCATTTTCCGGAATTGTAGGGTCAATTAAATTAACTGTTTCTATTGTCTTTACCTGTGTATCTAACCAAATATCAAATGTTAAGTTTCCTCTGGCGTATTTATCACGATATGTAGGTCCATTGCCAGATTTGGTTGTGCCAATGGCAGCTTCTGTCCAGTCTTTTTTAGAATCTTGTGAATCTTCTTCTATATGTTGTGCGGTTGTAATATGTGTTCGTTTGTCAATAAAGAGAAAATCACAGACATTAACACCCCCGTCTTCTAATTCTTGTATTTCTTGTTCAAGTTTATCTAAATTTACGACGCACCCCGGGCCAATAATGGATTTAATTCCATGGAACACCCCGCTCGGTATATAATGGGTAACATACTTCTTGCCTTCATGATAGATTGTGTGGCCAGCGTTTCCGCCACCATTAAATCTGAGACAATAATTATACTCGCCGGATTTCAAAAGGTGGTGAGTAACTTTTCCTTTTCCTTCATCACCATGTTGAAGACCCAATACCACATCGGCAATAATACTTTTAGACATCTAAAGTTCTCCTTATAATTTTAAAAGCAAAGCATTCTAAAATTATATCATAGATCGTGCCAAAATGCAATATGTAATTAATTATTCTTCTGAACAAAGGTTTTCATCTAGGATTGTTAATAAATCGTTATACATATCTGATGAATTATCTTTTAATTTAAACCACTTACCAAGCGGTGTGCTTTTGATGTATTGTTCCCATTCGAATTTCCAATTAGCTGGAGCAAACACATACATGTTTAAATCTTCTATTGTCTTAACCATTTTGTCGATATTATTGTTGGAAATTTTTGGAATTAACCAACTTTGAGGGTCTTCATCTGTAAAAACAATAACAACACGATTAGCCTCTGGACGCCAATTGACCTTCCAATGTTCTTTGGGAGGATTAGACCCTTCGATGGTAACATTCCATTCATAATCTTCTGGTATACCCGGAACCCATGTTGCTAAATTTTTGAGACTTAAATAAAGTACATCAACCAACATTTCAGCGCCGCCATACATATTAATAATTTGACCTTCGGCTGCTAATTGAGTTTGAAAATTATTAAACGTTGTCAAATTAATGGTCAAGTCGGCGTATTCGTCCCAACCAGAATCACGCGGAGCAAGAATCATACCCCACTTAACTTTTTCTTGGGAAGCAAAATAAATTGAGAATTTAGCCAAAGCTGTGATAACAGCTTGAATTTCTGTGTTCATTGAGCCTGAAGTATCAACAATAAACAAAATGTCTGTTTCTTCTAATTCTTTGTCATCATCAATAATACCATCACAATTATCATCTACACCGTTACAATTATCAATGACCGTTGGTAATACCTCACCCAAACACAAATCGGGCACAAACTGACCGGTATCTAAATGATTTCCCCATTGTCCGTTTTTACACATGATTTCGCCCGGTTTACATTCGCCCACTTCTTCTGTGCCTGCTGGGCCGTTATAACAAACTTCCACAAGGCCTTCATCGATAAAAGTGTTACAATTGTCATCGTGGTTATTACATAATTCATCGACTATTTTTCCTTTATATTTATCACAAAGTGGATCTGTGGGGTCTAGCCAATAACAAGCTGCCAAACACTCTGTCCATTTAGTTTTCGTACAATCGGCATTATCACACTCACACGTTTTTCGACCTTCACCACAAATTAGTGGCGGTTCGTTACATTGATCCAACGCGCCAATCATAAATGAAGGACAATTACATTCTAAATCTTCATCGATTAGCCCGTCGCAGTCGTTGTCTTCACCATCACAAACTTCTTCTTGTGGTTGTAATGCGGTACACTGCCATTTACCATTGATACACAATTCTTTGTTAGTTTCACAAGCGGTAGTACAAAATTTATCATCTAAATCATCAATTAGGCCATTACAGTCGTTGTCCAAACCATCACAAACTTCTTCTGGCGTTAAACCACAATATCCACAATCATTTAGTTGGCCCTCATCAGTCAGACCATCACAATTGTTATCTAACTCATCGCAAATTTCTTCCGCAGGCTCGGGTGCATCACAATCTTCTAATATACCATCGATGCAAGTTGCTCTACCTGTACCGCATTCATTTTCACAAGGATATAACCCTTCGTCAGTTGTGCCATCGCAGTCGTTGTCTTTACCATCGCAAATTTCATCTTCGCAACCCTCACAAGGACCATATTCCCAATATCCCTTACTACAATATACGTTTTGTTGGCCATCGATGCCGTCTTCTGTAATACAATTCTGAATTTCAACGACGCCATTGGTGGGGTCGCACTCAAGTATTTGTATACACTCACCAATACTAATAGTAATATTTGGGTCTTCACATATATCGGTTGTGACAATCGCGCGCCAAGTTTCATCTAGAGGAGGACAATAATAATATTCTTCTATAAAACAATCCTTTTTATATTGTTCTTCAGCCAAATAATCTATAATAGGAAGGACTCCATCAATATTGATTACTTGTGGTATATATGGAATTTCGCTATCAATTGATTGTGTGGGTTCTTCGTTACCGCAAGAAGCAACCAAAAAGAAAAGTATTAGTAAAAGTCGGCGCAAGTGTTCCTCTATATATAACTATACCAGAAAAAAACAATTGTTCTAAATAAAAAGAATTGAGGACTACTTTTTAGGTTTTTTTGAGTGCCCGCCGGTTTTATATTGTTTTCTAAACTTCCACCACGCGTAACGTTTTCTAGTTTCTAGATAATTTTCGGTGGCCTGTCCAGCATAAGCTTCAAGTTCAAAAGGATTCAAATAATAAGCCATGGCTGAATTAACTTTCAAGCGGTTTCTCAGATAGTAATAAACATACAAAATCCATTGGCCGACAAACAACAATTCAAGTTGTTGCTGAAAGTGGATTGTTTCATGAGTTTTTGTCATTTCTGTGAGCTTGTCTCGGCCAAACACAAAAATAAAGAAACTAACAGCATTAATTCGAATTGGTGCGAATTTTGATAAGAGTTTTGGTACGAAACTATTTTCAAAAAATAGTGGTTTTAAATTTTTAAGCATATATTATCCTTTACACATTGTTTTCATCTTTTTCGTGGGTTGGTTTCGGATCATTTAGGTGATCCAAATCAATACCGGCCTTTTTCTGATAATCTGTTTGTGTTCTTTTTGCTCTGCCTATAAACCTGCATGAATGAATTCCATCAATTCGTCGTACTTCATTGGCTACAAATGTCTCATATGAACGAAGGTTGTTTTTGGCAGGGATATATTTGATACTAAGCATAACGGTTTTACGATCAGGTCCGAAATCTTTAGCAGATTTGTTTACAGATACGATTGTAATACCGTCAATTGCTCTAATTTTGTTAAAAAGCTCGTTATAAAGAGAATATGACTTGTCAAAAACCACTTTTGCTACGTTTTCGAAGTGATCACGGGCTAAAGCGGGGCGATCCTCTTTAAGAAGATTTAGAAACTTACTGCGATATGCATCGAATATTCTTTGTTGTGACACTATAATTCTACCTCTATTACGGTATTTTCGGCCTTTTTTTCGGCTTTT
>CEPZ01034702.1_pt1 | contig 25362 bp, 25 predicted proteins | sample 530461 | NCBI WGS metagenome assembly CEPZ01 (sample SAMEA2620106, study PRJEB7988) | marine metagenome | isolation source: saline water (ENVO:00002010), including
ACAGTATAGAATCCACCAAATACTCCAATCATAAATAAACTAAAAATCGCCATTTTACCCTCAAAATAACTTAATACTTGTAAATAACCTAAAGCAATTTCTGAATTTTGTTCTGTTTGAATATCTAAGCCTGAATAAAAATAAAGCATAATACCAAAAACGGTTAAGCCAATAGAACCAAAAGGAACTATACCAAGTTCTATACGTCTACGAGAAAGCTTTTCACAAAGAATTGAGCCTATTGCAATACCGACTGAAAATGTTACTAAGAAAAGCGTAACAACAGAAGAGTCACCGTAAAAATAGTCTTTAACAAAAGCAGGTAATTGAGTTAAATAAGTAGCCCCTAAAAACCAAAACCAAGAAATACCTACAACAGATAAAAATACTGATTTTCTTCTTTGTTTTAGTACACTAAACAAATTATAAGATTCTTTAAAAATATTGAAACTTACTTTTGTTTCTGGTAATAAAGATTCTGCTTTTGGAATAAATAAACTTGAAATGTAACCTAATAAAGCAATTCCCACAACGATACAAGAAACAATAACAGTGCCATTATTTTCAACAATGTAATATGCTCCAACCATTGTCCCTATAAGTATAGCAATAAAAGTTCCCATCTCAACTAATCCGTTACCACCAATCAATTCTTCTTCTTTTAGGTGTTGTGGAAGAATACTATATTTAACAGGTCCAAAAAAGGTAGACTGTGTACCCATAAGAAATAATGTTCCAACAAGGAAATATGGATTCTGTAAAAATAAACTACCTGCGCCAAAGAGCATAATTATAATTTCAGTAAATTTACAATATTGCATGAGTTTAGATTTTTCATATTTTTCTGCAACTTGCCCTGCGATAGCAGAAAACAAAAAGAAAGGTAAAATAAATAATGCAGCGGCAACATTTGTCCAAAGAGCAGCTTGTTCTTTAAATAATTCAAAAACGATAAGAACAATTAGTGCATTCTTAAAAACATTATCATTAAAAGCCCCAAGAAATTGTGTTATAAAAAACGGTAAAAATCGTTTTTTAGATAAAAGTGAAAATTGATTTTCCATATTAAATTACCTTTTTATTTATATGTTATATTAAAATTTATAATATTCAAAAACATTATCATAGTTGTGCCAAGAAACTAAATGAAAAGTTAAACCTTCTTGTGCAGGAGTAGTACCATTTTCAAAAATACCTGATTCTTTCCAGGCTTTTTCTCTTTTATTCCAATGAGAATCAGAGATATCTTCTGGTTTATCTGTATTATTGAAGTAATAAAATTCTTGTAATTCTATTTTTTGAAATAATTCTTGATACAAAGACTGATCGATATTGTATAATAGAACTAAAACATCTTTTTCATTTGGTATTAAAACAAGTTCGCAAGTGTAATCAATCCCAACAACTTGATTTTCTTTTAATGCCCTTATTTTCATATTATCAACTAAATTAGAAACAGCTATTAATCCATCTCTTTTGTTGCCAGAAGTTTGTGCTTCTAACATTTTATTAAATGTATTTTTCATTTTATTTTTAGCAATTTGAATTGCTTCTTGTTGAATAGACTTTAAAAGTGAAAATGCTCTGTTTAAATCACAATTTCTTAAAATATATCCATTGTATAATTTTATGCTCATAATTATTTTTCCAAAAATTTTATAAATATTAGCAAAATAACAAAAAATAATCAATTAAAAAATTAAAAAAATCAAAAAAAATGTTATAATAAAAATAAACAAAGAAGTAATTATGGAAAAAAAATTAAAAGATTTAAAAATTCAAAGAGCTTATAAAAATACATTAGGTAAAAAAATAGGTAATCAAGTATGGTTACATAAAGATTATATATCTGATTTAATGGATTTAACAGAATTTGAAAAATTCAAAGAAAATTTACCTGAAGGTTATAATTTTAATATATTGAGGTATGATGAAAAAGCAAAAGAAATAGCATTTATAGAATCACCAGATTTTGATAGTGCTCATGAGCCATTAGTGGGAAACTCTATAAGAATAAAAAAAGAGGAAGAAGGATTTAGTGTTTCAAAGATTCAAACACCTCCAAAAGATCCATTAATTTACCATCATAAATGGCTTTTTGTAAAAGACGATTACAAAGGATTTGATATATCTGAGAGTAAACAAAGAAGTATTGAATGGAAAACTGAATTAGGGGTTAATAAAAGTTTGACATCAAAAATAGGTAGATTATCATTTTGGAATGAATGGTTAAAGGAGAATGGTTTGAAAGAAAGAAAAGAAAATAATATTAGTTCTTATTTAAAAGAAAAAGTTGATAAATCAAAAATAAATGAAGATATTTGGGGGTTGTATTTAGCTCAAGATAACAATCAAGAAATATCATCTGCAAATACCGCAAGAATACAAATACCAAGAACAGTTAAATATTTTCAAAATAGCAATCTAAAAACAGAAGGAAAAATTTTACTTGATATAGGTTGTGGTATAGGAAATGAAAGGTTGAGAGAAGAAATTGAGAAAATGGGTATAGAGTATAATGGTTGTGATCCATTTAATAAACCTAAAGAATTTAATTTAAAATCAATTAAACGTTGTATGAATGGTCAAGCTGATTTGGTTACTTTAAATAATGTTTTAAATACCATAAAAGAAAAAGAGATTTGGAAAGGTATATTAGAACAAGCTAAAAACGCATTAAAAGATGATACTGGAATACTTTCTGTACTGATTTATGAAGGTGAGAAAAATAGTAAAGAAAAAGCGCTTGAAAAAGAAACAGGTCAAAAAGTTGAATTAACTCCTATAAAAACAAGAGACGGATGGCAAAATAGAATGAAAACTGAAGAATATTTGCCCGTTGTTCAAGAAGTTTTTCCTAATTCAAAGATAGTAAGTAATGCTGGTATAAAAATGATAGTAGCAAGCAAAAATCCAGAATTAAATTTAGAAAAAGAAATGAAACAACAAAAAAATTTAAAAATCAAAAGGTAGATATTTTATTTTTAAGTATAATAGGTTTTAATTTTTCTATAACATGGTTGTATTTACAATTTGTATACAACCATTTTTCTGTTAATGATTGTTGTACTTTTTTATTTTTTAATATTAAATTTATATCTTCTTCTTGTCCACTATTAATATATCTTTTTAGCAAATTATTATTATGAATTGATAAATCAAGATTTTCAACCATAAATAATAATTCTTTATCAAGATTATTTCCATTAGTAATTTTAAAAGAGTTATATATAAAAGAAAAATCAGGTTTATAATCAGGAATTTTCTTTATTATTGCATTTATAAAATTAATATTTTGATTTTTTATACAAAATTTAAACAAATTATCAAGATTATATTCTTTTGTAATATTTAAATGTTTTAAAATAAAGTAAAAAGAAAAATTATCATTTTTTAAGGCGCTAATTCTTAATAATTCTAAACTTAAACTGCTTTTATCAAATTTAGGATGTTCCAAAAAAACTTTAGCGCATTTAAAAGAATCTTTTTCAAGACAAATAAATACATTGTTGGCATGATTAAATTTGTTGTAATCATCTTCGCATAAATCCAAAAATATTTTTAATAAATCTTTATTATTTTCTGATATACAAGTTCTAATTATGTTTTCTTCATTAATAAAAAATAAAGAAGGATTGTTAAATAAAAAAATAAGAAAATCAGGTTTATTATTTTTAATAATTGTATTTAAAATAGTATCTTCATATTTTTCATAATTATTTTTATTAAGATTTAATAATCTTTCAAATTGCTTTAAATCATTATTTTTTATTACTTCAATAATTTTCATATTAAAACACCAAAGAACATAAATAGTTATTAATTATTTTTTTATTTTCTATATTATTAATAGAATTTAAATATTTTTTTAAATTTTTATTATCAATATTTTTTAATAAAATAATACAAGTGTTTCTATTACATACATTTAATATAGAAATAATATCATTATCATTTAACAAAGAAAAATTATAATTAATACTAAAAAAATAATCTATCCATTTAGTTGAATCATTTTTAAAAGCTTCAATTAATACCTTTTTTAAATCAGGTTTATAATTATGTTTATCATATAATTTTAAAACATTCTTTCTTAAATCGTCACAATTTGTAATTGCAGAATACTCTAATAATTCATTATTAATATTAAATGTACAATCATAATCTAGAAATAAATTAGAAATAATGGGATTTTTTTTACAACAAGAAATTTTAAAAAAAGTATTATGAGTGATATCATTTCTTTTTAAATCAAGGGTTTTTTTTACAAGAGTTTTTTTATTATTTAAACAAGCATGCTCTAATACTTCTTTGTATATTTCATTGAGTTCTTTATTTATCTCTGTATTATTCATATTTATACCTGTTTTTAATGAATATTATAAATAAAAATTCATATGATGTCAATAAGAAAAAATATGTTATAGTATAAAATTATGAATTCAGTTATATTACATCAAAATCAAAAATGGTATAATTTTATTAATACCATAAAAAATAAAAAAGATAATATTTGTTCTTGTTGCAAAAAGAAGAAAGAATTAATGCTGCTTGATTTTAATCATTATAAAATAGAAAAAGAACCGTGGGAACAAGAAGAAAAATCTGCATTTTTAGTTTGTAATAGTTGTTTTAAAAACAATGAAAATATAGAAGAACCAGATATAGGTTGGTATCTTTTAGAAATAAGAGATCTTGGAGGTTTATCAGGAGTCTGCAAAAAGAAGTCCTGTCAACAAAAAATAAGATATGAATATAAAATATATCATCCAGAATATGGTTATTTAACAGTAGGTAGTACGTGTGTAGACTATTTAACAGGAAAAGAAAAACAAATGTGCTTTGATATTAAAAAAGAATATATACATACAAAAAAAATGGTAAATAAATATAAGCCTAAATATAAAAAAAATAAAAAGGGATTAATTTTTCTTGAAGAAAAATATAAGAATACATTAATAAGAATTTATAAGAAAAAAGAAAATTGTTATCTTACAAGAATTATAAAAATAAAAAATAAAAAACCTCAAATAAAAGAAGCAATTTTATTAAAAGAATATTCAACAGGAAAAAAAGCATTAGAAGCAGGTTATTTAAAAATAAAAGAATTAAAATCAAAAAATGAAGAGCATAAAAAAATATTAAAGGAATTATTATTATCTATTTAAAATTTTCTAATATTTTCTTCAAAAATATGTTTATTTAAAAATTCATTTAATTTTAAAAGTTCATAACTGATATTGCTATTGTTCTCTTTTAAAAAAGGATATTGTTTATAAATTATATTTAATTCTTTTAAAAACTCTTTGTTAGATTTCATATACACTCCTTTGAATAACTCTTAATATATTATTAACATTTTATTAAAAAATAGCAAATATAAAAAAAATACATGTAAAATACATGAAAAAAATTGTCTATAAAAAAAAACGTGTTAAACTAATATTATTGAAGAGGAAAAATAAAGAAATGAATTATATCGGAAGCAAATTTAGTCTATTAGATTTTTTAGAAGAAGCAGTTAGTAAATGTAATATTAAGAAAAAAGATCCTGTTTTTTGTGATATTTTTTCTGGTACTGGTGTGGTTGCTAATAAATTTAAAGAAAATGGTTTTAAAGTAATAGCAAATGACATAGAGGATTTTAGTTATGCATTAATCAATCATTATATAAAAAACAATAAAGAGATTCAAATCAAAGAATACATACAAGAATTAAATAAATTATCAGGTGTAAAAACGGGTTTTATTTATAATAATTACTGTCCAAGTGGTGCTAAAAGTCAAGTAGTAAAAAATGTAAAAGATGGAACAGAGCATTTAAATAGAAAATATTTTACTGATCAAAATGGTATGATTATAGACGAAGCAAGAGATTTAATAGATTACTGGTTTAAATCTAATGAGATAACAAAAGAACAGTATAATTATTTGTTAGCTGTTATTTTGGAAGCTGCTGACAAAGTGGCGAATACTACAAGTGTTTATGGAGCATTTTTGAAAGATATAAAAGCATCTGCAAAAAGAAAAATAAAATTTAAAGAACTTGATTATATAGTAACAGATTCAGATCATGAAGTTTATAAAGAAGACGTAAATGAATTGATAACTAAAATAGAAGGTGATGTTTTATATTTAGATCCTCCTTATAATAATCGTCAATATGGTGCAAATTATCATGTTTTAAATACAATAGCAAAAAAAGATAATCCTGAAATTAAAGGTGTTACTGGTATGCGTGATTATGTGTCATCAAACTGGTGCAAGAAAGGCAAGGTTGCAGAAGAGTTTGAAGAATTAGTTAAAAATGCAAAATTTGAATACATATTACTTAGTTATAATAATGAAGGATTAATGTCATTAGAGCAGATTAAAAAAATAATGGAAAAATATGGTGAATATTCTGTAATTCAACGTGGTTATCAAAGATATAAATCAGATATGGAATCAGATGATAGAAAATATAAAGCAAAAGCTGTAGTTGAATATATCCATATTTTAAAAAAAGAAGATAAAAATATAATAAAAAAAGTATAATATGAATAAAATAAATGATAAATCGCCTTTCAATAAAATGAAAGGCATTTTTAATAATGATATATTTAAAGGAAATCTAAAAATAATGGGCAAGTGCGGAATGGGTAAGAGCACTTTGTTATTTTCACTAGTTAATTATAATATTAATAAATATACTCAAATTGTATTAATAAATAAATTCGAAGAAAAAGAAGTAAGAGATTTATTTAAAAACTATAAAGAAGTAGATTTTATTAATTATCAATCAGATATTGATTTTAAAAAATTGTTATTAAAAAATAAAAATAAAACTTTATTTATAATTGTTGATTATTTTAATTATGTTTTTAAAGAAGATGAAAAAGCTCATGAAATAATAAAAAAAGTTAATGATAATAAAGATCATGAAAAAATAAAATTATATCTTTCTGAGGCTCATAGAAGTAATTTCTTTAAATTATCAAAAGAGTGTGTACGTATTTCAAGAAAAAGCAATATTGATTATATTTTTGAAACACAAGAATTTGAAAACTGTGACGATTTTGAAATAAAGTTAGTATTCAGTAGTTTAAAAAAAAGAGGTTTTGGAAGTGCATTTTATAATTTAAACGTTGGTGAATTTAAAATAATTAAAAATAAAAAATTAATAAAATTATCTTCAAAAGAACTTTACATGAAAGAATTATTAAAGGAGTTTTAAATGAGTTTAGCAATCGGTGAAAAGAAAGATTACAAAAAAAATACATTAAATAAAATAAAAAATAAAATAAAATATTTTATGTACCCTAAAGAAAAATGTACCTTATCAGAAGAAGACTTCATAGGAAATATTCAAATAGTAGGAAGTGCAGGTACAGGAAAAAGTATGTTATCATTTAATATATTAGAAGAAGAAATAGGTTTATATAAACAATTAGCAATATTAAATGATTATGAAGCAAAAATATTTGTTAGTAGTTTAAAAGAAGAGTTAAAGAGTAAAGTTAAAGTAATTTTTTATAAAAATAATAAAACAATTAAGAATGTGGTTGAAGAATTACAAAAAGAAAATAAAAATCTAATTATATTAGTTTTTAATAATAGTATAGGTTCATTACATTATACATTTGAAAAAGAAATAAAAGAATTAATTGACGAAATTGAAAAATATAAAAAAGATTCATTATTAAAAATATATTTACTAATAGATCAAGTTTCAAAAAGATTTAGTAAACTAATAAGCAGAAACTTATTAAAGTCGAAATATAAAAATATATCTTATATTGTATTAAGTTTTGATTTATTGAGTTTAAATTTATTTAAAACTCAAATAATATTGAAAAATTATAATGAAGAAGATATATATGAATTAAATAGCCGTATTAAAAATAAGATAGATATAAGAGATGTAGTTAGTTTAAAAGCAGGTGAGTTTATATTAGTAAAAAATTATAATAAAATAAATTATTTAAAAGATAAATCTTTTATAAATAAAATGTATTATAAAAATAGATATTGTTCAGAAGATTTTAATTTAGAAAATTTTAATTTAAGACAAAAAGTAAAAGATTTTTAAGCAATTTTTTGTTCTGGAATTTTTATTATATTTTCTTCTGAATATTTATTTTTAATGAATTTATAAAATCCTTCAAAATTATTATTTTTATCATTATTTTTTAAAAATAAATATATTTCTTTTCTTATTTCATAACTTAAATTATTAGTTTTTAAATGGTTTTTGATTAAATACTTAAAATTTCTAGAAAAGTGTTTTCTTTCTAATTCTCTTAAATATGTTTTTTTCTTGCTTAAATAAGAATAAAGATCAAAAATTCCATAAATTAAACTCGAACTTATAGGAAGTAAACACATTGAAGCAATTAAAATAAGAGGTGTTTTATCTAATGATAAACCTAACAAAATAGCAATAAAGCCAAGAATGATATTAGAAATAATAAAGCCAAATAAATAAACGATATTATCTACATGTTCTTTTGATTCTTTTTTGCAACGATCAATAAGATAAGAATAAAAATTCATATAATAAATAATATTACTTTTTTGTTCTGAAATATCGTTTAAAAATATCATTTTTGTAACCTCTTAAAAATTTTGCGAATTGTATAAAAAATATATCAAAAAGTCAACAAAATAAAATAGGTTAGGGCTTATTTTTTCTATTGATTTTTCTTTTATTATCGTTATTTATAAAAAGTTCTCTACATTGATATAAAGCTTTTAATCTTGAAAGTGAATTTTCTGTTTTAGCATTATATTTTATTATCTTAAGATTTGTTTTTTCTAAATTTTTTAATAATTTTTCGTCAATATCATTAGGTACAACAATATGTGTTAGTTTTTGGTCTTCATAAGCCCTTTTATGAAAATAGAATGCTTTATTAGGTTTAGCTTCGAAATATAAATGTTTTCTATTATTATTTAATTTACATAATTCTTGTATATCTAACATTAACATAGGATCATCAATATTTACTTCTGTATTTTTAAATTGATTTTTTATTTCTTCAAGGCTTGGATTTCTACCAAGTTTTGTTATGTCTTTTATAAACTCTTCATCATAGGCATTTACTTTTTGTCCTATTTTAAAAATTTTGTCTTTTATTAACTCTTCATATTTTTCAAGATCTTGTCCTTGTAATAAATAATCAGAGTTATCGATCATATCTTCATAACTTCTAATTGTATTTTGGTTTTCAACAGCCGCTCTATTATAGCTATATATTAGTCCTTGTTCTGCTCCTGCCCCTCTTTGTCTTTTCATATAATAAACAAGGTTTTCAGCAGTTAAAGGTTTATTGTTTTCTTTAATTTTTGGTGAATGAAAAATATTTTGAAGATGGTATTCTAAAAAATCTTCAAATTTAGTATTTAATAGCTTTTCAGATTTTTTCAATAATCTTTCTAAAAGTTTATTTGTTTTTTCTTTATTTGTTTTAGAATTTTCTTTACTTTTGTTTTTAATTATATGTATATCTTTTTGAAAAACTTTAAAAAATGCAATAGGATCTGGATTCCCTTCTCTATCATAACATAATAATTTCCATACTTCTTTTTCGTCTTTATTTTGGATTAAATCATGTTTTTTATTTATAAAATCTATATATACTTCTTTATTATTTCTAACAGTTAATGTATTTGTTTTTTTTAGTAATTCTTTTAATTCATCATCATTTTCTGTATAAGTTGTTAGTTTTTTATCTTTATCTTTAATAATTTTAAAATTTTCTAATAATCCAGCTTCTTTTAAAAATAAAAATTTAATAGAAATACTATTTAAAAGTTTTTCTTTAATCTTGTATTTGTCTTTATGTTTTCTTTGAATTTCAAAATCAAAATTATCATGAATATATTCTTTTACATTATCTAATTCATAAACGCTACTAACTTCTTTAATAAATTCATTACGTTTTTTTACATCAACACTAAAAGTTATTTCAGGAAACCTTAAAGTATATGCATCACCTGCATATATTTGATGCGTTGCATCATTTTTAGGAATTGTATTATGTTGTCCAAAAATATTTTGTTTACTAAAAACAAAAGAAATATCTCCAAACAAATCAAAAGATCTTTCATCTTTCAAAGATTCGAGTTCTTTATAAGAATCAGGAAATTTTCTTATTTGTACGCTTGGACAAGTTAATGCATTAATATCTAATTCAAATATTTTCTGTAATGCTTCTTGTTGTATGTTTGAAAATGCTATAAAATTCATAGTTTATAATTAATTTTTTGTTATATTATAATTATAACATAGTTTTAAATTGAAATAACATTTTTATGTTTTTTTATTTTATTAATATCATAGTCATTAAATGATTTATTGTCATATTCTATTTTGTAATTAGACTTTTTATTTGCTTCATTTAAAATAAATTCATCTCTTTCTTTTTTTATCAATTTTGTATCATAATATTTTTTTGGAATATATAAAGAAATAAGAGTAATTATTAAAGATAAAAAATATATTAAAGTCATAATTTCAAAAAATTTTAAATCATTTTCATAAGCTTCTATTTCTTTTTCTGTATAATTTATATTTAATGGATATGTATTTAAATATAAATAATTTATTTTATTATTAGATTTATATAAATTTTCTTTTTGAGAATTATATTTAAAGTGTTGTATTAAGAATAAATTAAAAAAATTATTATCTTCAATAGGTATAAAACTGCTTTTTTCATAAAATTGATTGTGTACATTAGAATCTTTATTCATATAATTGAATTTAAAATATTTAGCAGAATATACATCATAATTATAATTTGTAAAATCATTATTTTTATTTATATTTACTTTAAAGTTGTTATTTTCTTTATTCATATGATCTATATATAAAATTTCACCACTTTTTTTAATTAAAGCAATTGTTTTTTTATTATCTTTATCACTATAATAAATATCAAATTCATTTTTGTATTCTTGAAAGAAATCAAAATTTTTTTCATTAAGTTTTTTATATTCTTCAAAAGATTTTAAATTTTCATTTTTTACTAAATTTTTTAATATTTCATTTTTAAAAGATTCTTGATTTAAATTCTGATTTTCTTGAAAGTAACTAAAATCTGAATTTGATGTGTTTACAAGATTAAAACCTAATAAAATAAATGATAACAGAAAAGTTATTAGGAGAAAAAAACTTTTAGAAAAGCCAAATATAAAGTTTAGAACAAATTTTAATTCTATTTTTTTATTAAGTTTAATATTATATTTTTTCTTCAATTCTATTAAAAATTTATTTTTATCTATTCTTTTTTTTTCTTTTATTTTATAATTTTTATAATATTTAACTAATTTTAAAAACATAATTTTGATTCCTTACTTTAAAAAATAAGTATATTATAAGAAAAATAAAAATCAATAAAAAAACTGCCGAAGCAGTTTTTAATTAGGTTTAATTTTATTTGATTTATTAAGCTCTTTTTGTTTTCCTTTTAAAATATTTTGTACATCTTTATCAGGATATTCTTTTTCAAATAATTCTTGTACATATTTTTCGCTAAGATCTGTATGTTTTTCTCCATCTGGTGTTATTGCATTATGAAAGCGAGTAGGAACTCTCATAAACATTTTAGTATAGTCAGAAGGTAAAGTAGACCATTCTACTTTTGTACTAAGTTCAAAAGAGCTATTGTCTTTAAAACTAAATTTAAGATAAGATTCAACTTGATCAGTAACCTCAATTTTATGGGTTTCAATATTATCTAGATTATTTTTATGATTTAATACAAACGCAACTTTACTTGCTACTCTTGTGGTATAAAATTCTTTAAGGTCTTGATACATTTTTTCAGCAATATCTTTTGCTTTATTTTCTAAATCTTTTTTATCTCTAAGTATAAAAACCCCATTATCTTCCTCTGCAACACTATGTATTTCTGAATATGAAAAAAGTTTTTGTTGTGTTTCAGGTTTTTCACTTCTTTTGTAATACCTTTTGTCAACTTTTAAATCATCATTAATTAATGCTTGTTGAATTTTTTCATAGTGAAACATTATTCCTGATTTATAACGTTTTACTATCTTGTCATGAAGTGTTTCAATGATATCTTCTAGGTGTTCTTTTGTTTTAACGACATCTTTATGTGAAGCTTTCTTTGCTTTCTCTTCTTCTTTTTTTACTACATTGCTTCTTTTTTTTACAACCTTATCCTTTAAAGCTTGTATTCTTTCTCTTACCGCCATTAATTCTTCTGTTGCTTTAACGGCAAACTCATGTGCTTGTTTTGTTTCATCTGATTCATTTAATAAAATCATTTTATCTAAGGTTCTAGAGAACTTTTTAAACCCTGCAGAAGAAGAAGGTCTATCAAACATTAAACTTTCTTGAACTTTTGTTCTTTCTTCATAGCTACCATGAACCATGCTTCCAAGTCCAGTATAATTATCGTAGACAGAATCACTTACTCTTGATAATGAAGAAGTAAGTTCTGAAAATTCTTTTTTTATTAACTCACCTTCTTTTTCAAATTTTTCTAATCCTTCAATTAAAGTATTTATTCTCTCTTCTGCTCTTTTGTAAAATCTTGCAGAAGTGTTGTTTTCTAATTGACTATATTCTAAAGATTTTTGTTTGAAATGTGAAATTATAAAATTCATATATCCTCTTTTTTTTATTGTAATAATTTAATTATAGCATATAAAAAGTAATATAAAGAAATTTTTTTATCTATAAAATTATATTATAATGTAAATTGTAAAAATAAAATAATATTTTAAAAGGACGTTAAAATGATAAAAACATTAAAAGAAGTAAATATATTTGATAATAGATTTTGGAAATTAAATAATAACAAGGTGTTATTCAATGGAAAACATGAGGGAGAGCATATAAAAATGGAATCAAAAGGTGGATATGGTGTTGCTGTGTTACCTATAGATTCAGAAGGTTACATTCACATACAAGATGAATTCAGATACGGAATTGATAATTATATGACACATGTAGCAATGGGGGGTATAAAAAAAGGTTTAACAAAAGAAGAGGCTGCTCTTGAAGAATTAGAAGAAGAAATGAATCTATCGAGTGATAAATTAATTCCATTTGGATATGTAAGAGAATTACCAAATGTAATGAATCATAAATGTTTTTTGTTTGTGGCAGAAAATGTATATCCTAAAAATGATAAAGTTAGTGAAATAACTGAAAGTTTTGCTAATAGAAGAAAAATACATATAGAAAAAGCTTTTGAAATGGCAATGAATAATGAATTTGAATGTGCTGCAACTCAATTACTAATTATGAAATACTATTTAAAATACTATAAAAAATAATATTATTTGCATTCACCTATACTAATAACTTCTTCATAAATATCATTATTACTTTGAGTATAATGATATTTATATATTCCATTTTCTAAATCTACTGTAAATGTTATTGAATATTTATTTAATTTTGGAGTAACAATTAAACCATACTGTCCTTCAATAAATTTAATTTTATAATCAAGAGCAATATAATCACTTTTATTTTCTTTAATAATTAAATGTGTCTTGTCCAATTTTAAATTAAAATCAAGATTTCCTTCTGTATTACTTGAATTTTCATTTAAAAAATAAAGACTTCCACTACACTTATATTCTTTGTTAAAATCAAAAGATTGTGAATAAGCGTTAAAAGAAGATAGAATTGTTGTTAGTAGTATTATTTTTTTCATAATAATATTATAATTCAATATAAAAAAAAATCAAATAATATAAAAGCATATATTAATAAAATAAAATAAGTAGTTGATTTTCAATAAATAAAAAATATATTAAAAATATAACAATAAAAAAAATATGATAAAAAAAATATTATTTATATTCGCTCTATTAATATCAAATCCATTACATTCTCAAATTTGGAAACATGAAATAAATGAAATATTAATAGAAGAAGAAATAAATATAAATAATTTTAATAAAATAGTAGAAGAAATAAAGCCATATACACAAAATAAAAAATTCAAATCAGCAGAAGAAGCTTCAGAAGTTTATTATCGTCTTGAAAGATTAATTCTAATAACAAATTATTTGCTAAATTCAAAAATAAAATGTGATAAAAAAGAACTAAATGATATAAAAACAAAATTAAATAATTACTCAAAAAAATTAAGATGAAAAATGAAAGGAAATATAATAGCAGTAACTTTAATAATATTATTTTTCTCAATTATGTTGTTTTTAATACAATATAGTTCTTTGTATCCAGCTTACTTTTATGGAATATCTGAAACATTAAATGAATCAGAAAATTCTAATATTAAATATGAATATTTAAATAATAAAAAAGTAAAAACAATATTTATTGAAGGAAATTTAAATAAACCAATAATTATATTTTTTCATGGTAATTATGAATTAATTGATAATAATTATGATTATTTTAAAGAAATAAATGAAAAAACTAAATTTAATGTATTAATGATTGAATATAATGGATATGGAAATTCAGAAGGTTATCCTTCTTTAAAATCAACAAATAAAAGTATAATAGAATGGTTAGAAAAAAAACAAAAATTTAAAGAATATATAATATGGGGCAAAAGTATAGGTTCCGCTCATGCTTATGATTTTGCTATGAATAATCCTATTTATTCCGATAAATTAATAATACAATCAGGTTTTTTATCGCCTTTAAATGCAATTACTAATAATGAAAATCAAGCTAAACTATTAAGTTATTTAATGTTTTTTGATTATGAAGCAAAAAATAAAATTAATGAAATAATAAAAAACAATAATATTAAAAATATATTAATTATACATGGAAAAGAAGATTTATTATTTAATATAAAATATGCTAATGAAACATATAATATTTTTGAAAATAAAATAAATACAAAAAAAATGTTTGTTAATGGAGGTCATAATAATATTAAAATAAAAGAAAAAGAATTAGTTGAGTTTTTAAACCTTTAATTTTAAAGCAAAAAACCAACCCGAAGGTTGGTTTTTCTAACTCTTTCTGTTGCCAAGTGAGCTTAAATCTCCGACTTTTTAAAAACTTAATTCCGAAGAATTAAGCAGCCATAGCAAAATTATCATCATTTGCGTTTATATTTAATTTAACTTTATTCACAAGAGTTATTTCCTCTTGAATTGTCCACATTACCTTTCAAACTTGTCAAATCCAGAACATCCCCATAGTAAAAAAATAAAATGGTGGAGATGAAGGGAGTCGAACCCTTGTCCAAATAAGATTAGCTTTGCTTCAACCAATCAATAAACATATTATAAAATATTAAGTATTAACTGTCAATACTATTTTATAAATTTATTTTTGTTTGGAAAGCCATTCAGCAACTTCTTCAATTTCAGCATCAGTTGTTAATATATTAGCCATAGTTTTCATAATTTCTGCATTACCTCCATTACGATTGCCATTCTTATAAGCTTTATATGAATTAATAATATATTGTTTATTTTGACCAGCTAAGTTTGGATAACCATCAATTATAGCAATACCATTAGCACCGTGACAAGCTGCACAGGTGACATATTTTGAAGGTGCTTCTTGTGCATTTACAGCATTAATAAATAAAAAAGAAATAATTGAAGTTAATAAGATTTTTTTAAACATAGTTTATCTCCTAATAAATTAATAATATTATACATTATGTTGATAAATTTTATAGTACATTAAAAAAATATAATATAAATAAAAATATATGATAAAATGTTTATAACAAAAGGAATTGATTAAATGGAAACTGTTATTTTTTACACTATTCAACTATTGGGTATAGTTGCAACCGCATTTTATCTTTATTCTGATATTCAAGAAGACGATCAAGAATTAGATAAATTATATACAATAGGAAATGTTTTTTTTCTATTACACTTATTGTTGCTAAAAAGTTTTTTGCCAGCAATAACTGTATTTTTAGCTGTCGTAAGAAATACATTAAATAATAAATACCCAAATAATAATATAATAAAATATACATTTACAAGTATATTTTTTGGAATATTTTTTTACGCACTTAGTTATACAGATAGCTGGCAAAACGCTTTACCAGCTACTGTAAGTTTAATAATGACCTTTGCATTTTTATATACCAAAGGCAATATGTTAACTGCGTTAATTGCCTTGTGTTCTGTTCTTTGGTTTGTTGTTGGTTATTCAATAAATTCTTTACCAATAATGATCCTTGAAGTCGCTTCAATAATTTTATTATTATATAGAGCTTATAAACAAAATAAATCAAATAAAAAAACTCTTGAAGAAGCAAATAGCACAATATAGGATTATTAAAATTGTATAATATTCTTTTTAGAGTTTATTGAATGCCACTCTCTTCTTATTGTACCATCTGGATATGTGACTTTTATATCATATTTTCCGTTAATCAATAACATTCCTTCTTGATATTTAGGTTTGATATTCATTACCTGTATTTTTGCACCAGAAGGGGCATTTACATATAATAAGCCTTTTCCTATAGAGGATAAATATTTATTTAATTTATTATTATCGCCCTCATTAATAAGTTTATTTAAAAATGAGTCATTTATATTATTTAAAGAAACAGTATCTTTACTTTTATTCAAAGTATTGTTTTTTTCAAACTTAATATAAATATTATGTAATAGTGGAGATATATTATCAAAAGATTTATAAATACCAGTTAATTTTTCAAAATTATCTCCAAGAGGGTGTAATAATGGTTGAGTATGTATTGTCCATTTAATTACATATGAAACAGCAAAATTTGTGTTTTCATTTACTTTATTTAAGAAATAATTAACAGTATTATTTTTATCTTGAGTATAAGTATTAGTGATAAAAAATACAGGTATAGTTAAAATAAGAATAGGCATATAAATTTTACTTAATACAGATAATGAATACTTAATCCATTTATTTTTAATATTGCTTTCTTTATGTTTGAATAAACTATAATATTTAGCTGGTAATTTTGCTATTGTTAAACAAATTAAAAACAAAGACAAAAACATGGATATAGGAGGAATAATAACAGAACGTAACGCTTGTTTTCCATATTCTTCATATTTACCGCCATCTTCAAAATGAATAAGAGCACTTTTAATAGCATCTAAATATTCTTTTGTTTTTTTATTGATATTAACATCGACAACATTAATTTTGAAGTTTTTCTTGTTCCAATCCGCTCTTATATTAGGAACATAATTATCTTTCATTTTTTCTTTAATTTTAATTTGTACTTCTTGATGAAGTTGAAATTCATCCCAAGTTAAATTAGGTTGCATGGTAAACCCACGTTGTCTAATTTCTTTATCCCAATTTCTACGAGCTTCTAATCTAACCTTTGCATCAACAGCATTATAAAAATCATCTCTTTGATTAATATTCCATTTATTATTTAACATTAATCCTTTTCTTTTGAATGTATTTACAAGTTTTTTATTTGTAACTTCATGTTCTCTAAATTCTTGTAAATTTTGAATAGAAAAAGGATATCCAGTTTCTTTTTCAAATAATTTATGATATTCAGGATGTTGTAATATTCTCATTTGATAATGGTCAGGTGAAGAAGTATATTCATATCTTACATCTTTAAAACCACCGTCACCACCAGAAACAGCATCAATAGCTTGCATACCCGTATACAATCCACCTGTTAGAACACCACCTATAAGTGAGGTTAATAAATTTTCTCCTGTTGATATTTTAATAGGAATAAGCCAATAATCAGGTTCTATATATCCCAAACCAAGTTTCATTATATTTTTACGATATCTAATTTGTTTATCTTCAATACACTTATTTCTTCTATCAGTATATTTACTCTTTTTATAACGCTCTCTACATTTGTTAACGGCTTCAAAATATTTAAAAATATCTTCACCATATTCTTGTGCTCTTCCACTTGCTTTTGCTATATGAGATTTTTGAGCTTCTTTATATTTGTTATAACCATCATTAATGTTTTGTTCGACTTCAATCCAATATTCAGCTTCTCTTTGTGGTATATTTAAAATAGTATTATTGTATTTATAACTACCGTCTGCATATGATTCATATTTAGAAGATAATTCTTTATATAGTTGACTATAATCAGAATAATGTCTTTCAAAATCATTATATGCTTTTTTCTGAACAAAGTTATATATGATTTTTTCTTTGCTATCTTCAAGCGATTCAGATAAACTTGCATCAGCATAAGCTAACCCACCAAATAATGCTAAGAAAGTTAAATTTTCAGGAGAATCTAAATAAGCAGAATCATAATTAACACTATTAATATGAATAGTATCAGTTGATAAAGCATCTCTCAAAAAAGAACTATAAACGGCTTGCTGTCTTTGTTCTGCTGTTGAGGTTTCTATTATAAATGTTTCAACAAGATATTTTTGACCATAAAAAACAATAGACCAAACACAAATTAATAATACAGAAAAAGATAAAATTGCTTTCGGTATACTATTAATAAATTTCCCTTTCAAAAAATCAGCAAATAATAAAGTCACTCCTATGCCAGAAACACTTCTTCCAAAAAGTTCTAAGTGCTCTAAATTTTCTTTTGAAGGTGTTCCAAGACCTAATAAAGAAACTAATTGACTATTAAAAATAGCTTCTGGAATTAAATACAATGTACCTAAAACAACTAAAAGAACTTTCCACCAAAGAGGTTTGTCTATTACTGCTTTTTTATTACTGCTCATTTCTTAATTCTACCTTTATTCTTTTACCTGTAGCTAATTCAAAATCTTCTTCTTCTTGTTTTTTGCCTACTTTAAGTCTTCTTGCTTCTTTTACTTTTAATTGTTTATATGGTTTTAAATTTCCATTAATAGAAGGATAAAGACCAGATGAAGAGTATAAAGATAACTCATTAATTCTTTCTAAATCAACATCAATGGGTAAATCATATATTCCTTTTGCTACTTCATCATTAGTTGTAAATGGTTTTTTCTTAGGTAATCCCCATTGAGAACAAAAACCATAAACGGTGTCATCAATAATAACAGAATCAGGTAGTTTTGATTTTGGTAATGATTTTAAAACTTTATTATGATATTCTTGTCCATTAATTGAATATGTAGATATAGGAATATTATTTCTTCTATATTTATTAATTTTATTTTGACTAAAATCTTTATAACTTCTTATGTCAAAAGAGAAACTATAATTTGAACCTATAGTTTTCATAAAAAAGTCTCTGTCTTTTTGAACTAATCTTTTATTATAATTTCTTCTTGCTTTTTCTTCATTTTCATAAGAATCATTGAATCCTCTCTTTCTCTTTTCTCTTTCATATATAGGATCATTTGCAACCCCTTTTTTCATTTTGTTTTTTTCTACAATAAAAGAGTCATAGTTAACAGGCGCGATATAATTTAATCTTATGTCAGGATTTATTTCTCTTAATCGTTCGAGATTTTTATACTCAGAACTACTAAAATAATATCTTTTATTTGTTATAGTTTTAAAAGCGAGAAATTCTAATTTTTCTAAAGAAGAAGCATACCATTCTCCTTTAATTTCAATATTTAAATATTGTCCTTCTTTGCTTACATAATTAAATAAAGTAAATGCTTCTCTTGCTGTTGGTATGCGAATATTTAATAATTCTCCTGATTCCATATTTCTATGTGAAATATAAGATAGTTCTTTATCTCTTGTTCTGTATATTTCTCTTTTCTTATTGTCAACTGTACCAGTAGCTCTACCTGTTTTTTTATCATGGTGTAGTATCCAAGTACCATCTTTATTTGCCATAACATCTATTTCAACAACATCAAATCCATTCCATAATGCATTACGTATAGAGTCAATAGAATTTTCAGGATATTTTACATGCCCACGATGACTTTGTATTTCAAAATTATTGCAAACTCTATTATTTAAATAGTTAATATCACCAGTCGCTGCTATATAGAATCCTCTTGCTTCTAAAGCTTTTAATCGTTCAACCGATTCTTTACTTGCTTTTTTGATATTTGTTTTTTTCTTTATTTCTTTATTTTTGGTTTTATTGTTATTAACAATTTCTTTATCATTGTTTTTATTATTAACAGAATCGTTTTCTTTATTGTTTATAGTAGAACCACAGGCTGTTAATAGTAATGATAGTGCTAATATTAAAATTGTATTTCTCATTTAAATCTCCTGATTATATTAATTATTTTTCCAGTATGTATAAAATTCTTCAAAACTAAATGAATTTTTTCTATTTGTTTCTATTTCTTCTGGTAAGTATACAAAATAAATACTACTTTTATCTAAAAAGAAAGAGTTGTCTATAATAGAAGCCAAATACTCTGCGCTACCATTAGAATAGTCAGCATTAAGTAGTTTATTATATATATTTTTTAATATTTCTTTTTCCGAATACGGATCGTATGATTTTTGACTATATTCATTAAGAAGATTATTTATTTTTTCATTATTATATTTCAAAGTAAAAGAATAAAAATCAGGATGAACATTGCCAAATAAATAACGTAATTCACTATAATTATCTTCCCAATTTTGACTTAAATCTTTTGTTCTTGATATGATATCATTAATACTGTTACCAGAATTGCTAGTTTGATTATCATTTTTATGTATTTCATAATGTTTTTTCGGAGAAACAATTTCAATATTTCTCATATTATAAGTAGGTTTTCCATTTTTAAAATGAATTTCAAATCTCCCACGAGATAGTCCATAAGAATCATAAGAAGGAGCATAAGGGGCAAAACCTTGTTCCATATCTTTTATATTTCTATCATTAAAATCTGAAATGAATTCAGAATCCATAGATAAATCTCTCCAAAAACGATTATAATTAAAACTAATTGAGTCTTTTTCTTTATTATCATCTTTTGGTGGTAGATTAACAACAGGTGGATTTATTACTGGTATATCAGGGTTCGTGATTATAGGATTGTCAATAGGAATAGAAGGTATAACAATAGGGTTATTGGGAAATCTATTTCTTAAATTAGTAAGCATATCTTCAAGATTAAAGTTTGGATTTTTTAATAGCTCACTAATATTTAAATCAACAGGCTTATATTCATAATTACCTGATTTTATTAGATCAAGTAATTCAATAGCTTTTTCATTGTATTGTTCCCAACGTGGATCATTAATAAATTTCTCAAGTTCTTTAATAACTTTCTCTTTTAAATCTCTATGTTTAATAAGTTCATTAAGCAATGCTTGTTTAAATTCTTGTATTTCTATACAAAGTATAAAAATTTTATAAGCAATAAAACCTAATGCCGCAATAATAATGGTATTAGTAATAATTCCAGCTTCTGACCTTTTAATTTGAGGTGGGAAAGATAATACTAATATTGAAATAATTAGAGCAGTTATAATCTTTTTCATTTTTTTAATTCTCCAATAATTTTGGGAATATATCAAAAAATGCTTTATAAATCAAGATTTTTTTTAAATATTAAGTATTATTAAATATAAATATTATATTAATTAATAACTTTAATATTTTTTGACATTTTTAATTAAAATAAGTATAATATGAAAAATTTAAAGGAATATTTAAATGAATATTATTCAAAAAACCAAAGTTGTCAAAAAAATAAACAAAGAAATTAATGATATTAAAAAAAATATAAGAAAAAAAGAAGATTCAATAGTAGAATTAATAAAAAATAAAAATTTGAATATATTTTTAAAAGATATATTAAATATTTCTATTAATGGGGGTGTTCTTTTTTATCTTATGCATCTTTTTTTTGAATTATCCATATTTTCAAATAGTTTGTTAACTTTATGTTTTTTATTTATAGTATTAGGAATTTCTTTTTCATTTGTTTATTTTCTTATAAAAGTAAGAAAAAAATATAATAATGAAAAATTAAAAGATAAAACAGAATTATTTAAAGTAATTTTTAATATTTTAAAAAATAAAACAGGTTTTACAACTTATCAGGAGTATATAGAAAAAGATATAAATAAAATGATAAAAAACTTATCAAAAGAAGAAAAAAGAATATTATTGAAATGTAAAAAATTTAAATTTATACATAACGATTTATATATGGATATAAATGAACAATTTTATAAAGAATTGAGAAATCCATATAAAAAATCAAAATTAAAATTATTACCAAAGTCAGTAATAGAAAATTTTATAGAAGAAGAGATTAAAGATAAAGAAAAGGCTTATTTATTACTTGAAAAAGAAGATAATAAAAAAGAAATTATTAATTTTAAAAATAAAAAAATAATAAGTTTATAATGAAAGAATTAACAGCAGAATTTTTTGAAGAAATATATCCATTAAAACTTTCAGAAAGTGAAGTTATATTAAAGATTATGGAAAATGATAAGGAATATTTTAAAAAATATAAAGATTATATTAATAATGAAAAATACACTTCTGGAATAAAATGCGCTATAAAAATGAAAGAATATGATATGTTAAATTTCTTATTAAATGTAAAAGATTTTGATATACATAAAAATTATAATTCACCTGAAAATATTGCTTTGTATGTTATGAAATATGGTAATTTAAAAGCAATAAAAATAGTATTTTTAAATGATAAATTTGATATAATGAAATGTGATTTTTGTATTTATGAAGTAGTTTCATTGCATAATAGTGTTGAAACTCTTGATTTTATAATTAACAATCATGAAAAACATAGCTTTTTATATCAGCATAATAATTATTTTTATTTACTAAGTTCGCTTCTTGTAGAAGGTGAATATAAAAAAATAAAAATAATAATGAACAATGAAACATATAAATTGAAATCTCATATTAATTATTTACAATTATTAAATAAATTAATAATTAAATATGAAGACAAAAAAGGTTATAAAAAATTAATAGATTATATTCTTAGTAAAATTGATAAGAAAGAACTCGAAAAATTATATAAAAAAGAAGAGTATCTTATTGAAAATATTTTATCAGAATTAATTAAAAGAAAAGATAAGAGATTATTTAATAAAATATATTTTAACAGCGTGTTAAGTAATTTTTTAAAAGACATTAATTTAAATAAAAATTTTGAATATAAAGCAATAGAAGTAGTGGATATTTATTTATTTAAATGTTTAGAAAAAGAAAATACAAAAGTTATAAAAGAAGTTTTTTATTTATTAAATAAAAGTATTGAAAATAAAAAATATGAATTTATAAATTATTTGATAAGAGTAAATAAAATAGAATTTTCAATAGAAAGTTTAGTTTTAATTATTAATAATCATGAAAATTATTTTGAATATTTATTAAAAAATAATTTATCTATTTTTAACCTTATAAGCGATAAAATAATAGAAGAAAAAGTAAGAGAAGATAAGAAAGAAAAAACAAAAATGAAGTTTAAATTATTAAAATTTTAATAAATAAAAAAATCGTTATCCAACGATTTTTTATTTATATTATTTAAATTTATAATTATTCAGATTCAGATTCAGATTCAGATTCAGATAAACTTTTTTTATAAGCAACAAGAGAAGTTAATATTTCTTTGTAATATTCAACACTTCTTGCTCCTTGTCTTGAAGTTAAATTATCAAAAACAATAGTTGGTATAGCTGATACCCCTTTTGATTTCCAATATTCTTCTTCATTATATATTTTTTCTCTTATTAATATATCATCAAGTCTTTTCATTCCTTCAACTGGATCTAATCCTACATTTATTAATTCTTGACGAAGAACTTCACGATTTCCTATATTTTTATGCTCGTTAAAATAAGCATTTTGAAGTCTTATTTTTAATTCAATTTGTTTATCAAATTCTTTAGCATAATCTAATAAAATATGAGCATTAAATGTATTTGTTTTTTTCATGTCCTCAAAATAAGAAAATTTAAAACCAGCATCTTCGCCAAGCTTTGTTACTCTTTCTCTGGTATTTTTAAGTTCTTCTGGTGTTAATCTATATTTTCTACTTAGATAACTATCAGCATTGATACCTTCTTCTGGCATATTTGGGTTTAACTCAAAAGGATGAAAAACAATATTAACGTCATTTTCCATATTTAATTCTTCAATAGCAGTGTTTAATCTTTTATATCCTACGGCACACCAAGGACATACAACATCAGATATTATATCTATATTGATTTTTTCTGATTGTTCTTTTGCTATTATGTTAAAAGAAGAAAGTAAAAGAGTACCTATAATTAATATTTTTTTTAATTTCATTGTTATCTTTAAATATGTTGTTTATACTTAAGGATAATGTATTAAATAAAAATTTCAAATATATATGTATATAATTAAAAAGAATAAAAAATAACTATTCTGTATTTTCTTTTATAATTTTAATAAAATCATTTCCATATTTATCTTTTTTCGCTTGTCCTACACCTGTTACAGATAAGAATTGATTTAAATTGATTGGTTTAATTAAAACCATATCTTTAAGCGTTTTATCATTAAAAACAGCGTAAGGTGGAATAGCCTGTTCATCAGCTAATTCTTTTCTTAATCTTCTTAATTTTTCAAAAAGCAATGTATCATCGTAAGAAAGTTCTTGTTCAATTTTTCTTGCTGAAACTTTTTTAACTTTTTTCTTCAATAACGCTTCACTTAAAAATATTTCTTTTTCAGATTTTAAAACAGATCTTGCAGATGAATGTAAACTTAAAGAAGAATAAGGTGGATTAACTTTTAAGTATCCTAATACAATAAGTTGTCTAAAAATATTTTTCCAGTCACTATCTGATAAATCCTTACCAATACCATAAACACTTAATTGATCGTGTTTTTTTGCTTTTATTTTTGGATTATCTGTCCCTCTTAACACTTCAATTAAATAATTAGTTCCGAATATTTGTCCTGTCCTATAAGCTGTTGATAACGCTTTTTGACAAGCTTCTGTTGCATTAAATGTTTTAGGTGGATTAAGACAGTTATCGCAATTACCACAAGGTTCTTCTAAGTTATCACCAAAATAATTCAATAATACTTGTCTTCTACAAGTAGCAACTTCACAAAGAGAAAACATTGCATTTAGATTATTTCTTTCTATCATTTTATGTGCTTCATCTGCTGTTCCTTCTTTTACCATGTTGTTTCTTCTAACAACATCTTCAACACCATATAACATCCAAGCAGTAGCTTCTAATCCATCTCTTCCTGCTCTACCTGTTTCTTGATAATAAGCTTCAATACTCGAAGGTAAATCAACATGACAGACAAATCTAACATCAGGTTTATCAATGCCCATGCCAAAAGCAATAGTAGCAACCATAATAATGTTTTCTTCTTTCAAAAACTTATTTAGATATAATTCTTTAATATCTTTATTCATACCTGCATGATAAGGTAATGCATTAAAACCATTTTCTTCGAGAAGTTTTGCAATTTTTTCTGTTTTCTTTCTTGATAAGCAGTAGACTACTCCTGAATTACCTTTTTGTTCTTCAAGATAATCTAAAAGCTGTTGTTC
>CEPZ01069704.1_pt1 | contig 25352 bp, 30 predicted proteins | sample 530461 | NCBI WGS metagenome assembly CEPZ01 (sample SAMEA2620106, study PRJEB7988) | marine metagenome | isolation source: saline water (ENVO:00002010), including
TTTTTTCAGATAGTTTATTGTCTGTTTGGTTCATTTTGAATAATCCTGCGGTCAAAATTTATTGAATTTTGATTAAAATGATTCATCAACTTGTATCGGCAAATTTATCGCACCTAAATTCCCCGACTGTTTTTTAGAACAACAGTACTATTATGGCACACATTATATCATTAACCAATCAAAAAGGCGGTGTGGGAAAAACCACAACTTCAGTGAACCTGGCGGTGAGCCTCGCTGTGTCCGAAATGAAAACGCTGCTGATTGATCTGGACCCCCAATCCAATGCCACCACCGGTATTGAAGAATTGCTCATGGAATCCAAGGGAACGATTTATGATGCCCTTATCAGGGGCTCAGCCACAAAAGATGTAATTACAAAAACGCAATTGGACTATCTGGACATCATTACATCTACCGGTGATCTAGTGGGTGCTGAGGTTGAATTGGTGAGCGTTATGGCCCGTGAACATCAACTGGAAAAAGTGCTGAAACCTATCCTGAGAAAATATGATTATATCCTGGTGGATTGCCCCCCTTCCCTGGGATTACTGACATTAAATGCATTGACCTGTTCCGACACTGTTATTATTCCTATCCAATGCGAATACTATGCCTTGGAAGGATTGGGGCAGCTTCTGAATACCATTCGATTGGTTCAGAAAAATTTGAATCCAAATCTGGAAATAGAAGGTGTACTTTTAACCATGTATGATGGAAGATTAAACCTATCCAAACAGGTAGCCGATGAAGTGCGCAGTTATTTCGAAGATAAATTATTCAAAACTGTTATCCAGCGGAATGTACGTTTAAGTGAAGCGCCCAGTTTCGGGAAGCCCGTTTTACTTTATGATGCCAATTCGACCGGCGCCCAAAACTATATGTCATTGGTAGAGGAGATTTTGAGCCATGGCAACTAAGCGCTTGGGTAAAGGGCTGGATGCCCTGATCCGCCCTCTTGAAAAACAGGATGTTTCACCGGCCGGTGTGACCACAATTCCTGTTTCCAAAATAAAAAAGAACCCCCACCAGCCCCGGAAACACTTTGATAGCAAGGCATTGGATGAATTGGCCGCATCGATAAAGGAAAAGGGGGTAATAACACCCATTACCGTTCGGGCAGATAAAAATGGGTATATCCTGATTGCCGGTGAACGTCGCCTGCGAGCCTCAAAACTGGCAAAGCAAAAAAACATTCCTGCCTATATCCTTGAAATAACGGATGAGGCGGAAATGATGGAAGTGGCCCTGATTGAGAATATACAGCGGGAAAACTTGAATCCCATTGAAGAAGCGGAAGCTTATGCCGTACTTCAGGGAGAATTCAGCTTGTCCCAGGTGGATATTGCCAAAGCAGTTGGGAAGAGCCGCGTAACAATTACCAATGCCTTAAGGCTGCTGCAGCTGCCGCCGAAAATCAAGAAAAGTATCAGGGAAAATAAAATATCGGCAGGCCATGGGCGGGCAATTTTATCTATGAAAACCCAAACTGGGATGCTCAAACTTTGGCAACTCATTTTGAATCATGATTTATCTGTTCGCGGTGCTGAAGCTGTTGCCAAAGGAAAAGCCAAAGCCAAAGCCACAGGGAAAAAACCAAAACCAAAAAATTCAGCTGTTCGCCAATTGGAAAATGAAATGATAACAATACTTGGAACGAAAGTTCGCCTGAATCATAGAGGGGAAAAAGGCGGTTCCATTGTTGTGGATTATTTTTCTGATGACGATTTGGAACGTATCCTGGACCTGTTGCGTTCAATCGAATAATTAGTGATGCACCCCAGCCGTTACACTTTCCTGATCATCCCGGACCATGATGGAGAGAACAAACGCTTTTCTATCTCCCGCAGGCGTACCTTGTTTATCCTGGTTACCATAATTAGCATTTTATCGGGGATGGTTTTTGCTTTGATTTATTTCACGCCCAAAGCCCTCGACCATAAAAGGATGGAAAAGCGGTACAGCGAAGTAATCGGGGAACGTACGAAAGTTTTGGAATTATACCGGGACCTGGAACGCTTGAAACAAATGGAGTTGGTGGTTCAAAAAGCTTTAGGAACCGATTTAGCTGTCAGTGAATCCGGGGAAGGGAACTTGGTGGAGCTGATGAATGATGAGCCGATCCATTTGGCTTATCTCGAAAATATTCCGTCAATTTTACCGGTGGAGGGATACCTTACCCAAGAAATGATCGAAGAAAAGGAAGCGGATATTCGGCAACATTTTGGGGTTGACATTGCAGTCCAATCAGGAGAACCGGTAATGGCTTCAGCACAAGGACAGGTTGTGTTTGCCGGGTGGACACCGGAATTGGGTAACTTGGCTGTGATCTATCATGGAAACGAGTATTTCACCTATTATGGACATAACGAATTATTGTTGGTTGATCAGTACCAGGAAGTCAGCCGCGGCGATATCATTGCAACATCAGGAAATTCTGGTATGAGTTCCGGTCCCCACTTGCATTTTGAAATATGGAAAGATGGGGAAGCAGTGGATCCTTTGTCGTATTTTCCGGAGTTGAAAAAAAGCAATATGAGTGTGGAATAATATGGCTAAAAGTGAATATAAAGATGTACATACTATGATTGGCGCCGACGCAGTTATCCAGGGGAGTATTTCCTGTGAGGGCGGTGTGGCTGTTTATGGGAAAGTATTTGGGGATGTTACATCCGAAGGACCAGTGCGGATTGCCCGCGGCGGTGAAGTGCATGGCAATGTCCAGGCCAATGATTCCCATATCGGCGGGACAGTGGACGGCAATGTTCGAGTAGAGAACCGTGCGGTACTGGGGGCAGAATCTCAACTCAAGGGTGATTTGATTTATCGCACATTAGTCATCGAAGAAGGTGCTCAATTCCAAGGGCATTGTGTCCTTGCCGGAAGTGAACCAACTGTTGACCCAGATTATCACCCGGAATCACCCGCCGCAGAAGATCATTCCGATCAATATGACGAATGATTCAGACAATTTTTTAGGAAAATCCTTTCAGCAATTTCAACGATTTGTCCGCCAGTCCGGACCGGCTGCCGCAGCCTCTTACACATTATTAGCCGCCGTATTATTCTTAGGTGCTTTGGGATATTTTTTAGATCAGTTTTTTAATACATCTCCTTTATGGCTGCTCATCGGCCTCAGCCTGGGGATTGTGATTGGATTTTATGAATTAGCCAAGACTGTTTTTAAATAATGAGATCCATTATTTATCTTACAGCGATTGCTTTAGGGATTTTTGGATTGGGGGCCGGAATTCGCCCTGAATTCGGCTTTGAAATATTTTTAGGTATTATTTTACCCTGGGCCGTCGCGGCTGTTGAATTATTTTACCTGTTCCGAGCAAAGGCAAAAAACCCCCAATTGACGATAAAAATTCTCATGGTTGGTTTTATAGGTAAAATGTTCATCTTTGGGTCATATTTGTTAATGATTTTTTACTTTTATACTTTCAATCCGTATCCTTTCATGTTTAGTTTTGTGGGCTCTTTTCTGGCGTTTCACACGCTGGAAGCGTTAGTGTTGAAGTCACTTTTTTAATCGTAAATAATTTTAAAACCCAAAAGATGATAACAAACGGTGAACAAGCTCACGGTTCCGGCGTATTGGACCAGGTGGGCGATAACATAATCCACCACGTTTCCAATAGTTCATTAGACCATCCTTTAATCCATTTTCCCCACATTTTCGGCATTGATTTATCTGTCACCAAGCATGTGCTTATGTTGTGGATCGTTGCTGTCCTGGTTTCCTGTGCCGTCATAATTCCGGTCAGAAAGTACGTGCGGAAAGAGAATCCCGTGCCCAGCGGCTGGATGAATGCTCTGGAATCGGTGGTGAAGTTTATCCGCGATTCAATTGTTCAGCCCAATGTGGGTTCCAAGTATACCGAAACGTGGGCTCCCATGATTCTTACTTTTTTCTTTTTTATCCTATTTGCCAACGGCATTGGGTTAATCCCCGTCTTCGATCTACTGGGTGTTTTGAATCGGTTTGTATTTCAAGTTCCCGCAAGTGATGACCACAATTTTATTAATGCCCTGCTCCACGGCGGGGTGACGGCCACAGGGAATTTCAACGTCACTGCAGGACTGGCGGTGATCACATTTTTTGCAATTATAATAGCTGGTACAATAGCTCATGGTTTTATCGGACACTGGAAAAATTTAGCACCACACGGACTGGCTTGGCCCGTATATATCATCCTGATCCCAATAGAGATTATAGGAATGTTTGTCAAGCCTTTTGCATTAACCATGCGTTTGGCTGCTAACATGACCGGTGGTCATATTGCCATCTTAGCGATTCTGTCTTTTATGGCAATTTTCGCAGACTTGTTTCATAGTGTCTTAGCCGGTTTGGGAATGGCAATTATTTCAGTGCCTATGGCTGTAGCCATAAATGGGCTGGAAATAATAGTAATATTGGTACAAGCATATGTATTTACGTTATTGTCAGCCGTATTTATTGGTATGGCAATTAATGTTCACCATTAAACAAACAGTAAGGAGAAACGAACAATGGAAAATCTACATTATTTTGGAGCAGCTCTAGGATTAGGAGCGATTGTGATCGGTGCAGGTCTGGGTATTGGCCGATTAGCAGCAGCTGCTGCTGAGGGCATCGCCCGGCAGCCGGAAGCATCCGATAAAATCACAGGAGCAGTCAACCTTCCTTTATTCCTACTCGAAGGGGTAGCAATTTTAGGTGAAGTGTTTGCCCTGTTAATAGTCTTGATGAAATAATAACCTTTAGGACAAATCATGAATAACCCTTTAGTCCAGCTTGACCCCGGACTATTCATCTGGACCATTCTGACTTTTCTGCTGCTGCTGGCGGTGTTGGCAAAATTTGCTTGGCAGCCGCTGTTAAAAATGCTTAAAGATAGAGAAGAGCTTATCCGCTCATCTTTAGAAGATGCAGAAAAGGCCCAGACAGAATTGGCAAAGCTGAATGCAGAAGGAGAAAAGATCATTAATAAAGCCCGTGCGGAAGCACAGGAGATTCTTACGCAAAGCAAAACATCTGCAGCAAAAATAAAGGATGAAACCCTTAATGACGCCAAAGAAAAAGCCAAAGCTATTGCCGAAGATGCTGAAAAACAGATCCAGGTAGAGAAAGAAAAAGCGATTGCGGAGATCAAAGGTGAAGTGGTTAACTTATCACTTTCTGTGGCAGAAAAACTCATCAAGAAAAATTTGAGTACGGCAGATAATAAAGCTCTAATTGATGAATCACTATCACACGTAAAGGAATATGAAGCTTAACCAGCGCACAAAAAAACTTGCTGCCATCCTGTTAGAGTTATCCGGTGAAAATGCCGGCGCTGTCCAGGCATCATTGCAGCTGGTGGACCAGCTAATCAGGAAAGACGCGCGCTTCAGGTCGTTGCTGCTATCCAAACGCGTTACCCAGGAACAAAAAACGGATATCCTGCGGGAAGTACTGGCGGATTCATGCCATACCATCGCTATTGAGTTTTTCGGATTAATGACTGCAGAAAAATCTGTGCAGGTTATTCGTCAGGTTATTGAAGCTTATGACGATTTGTATAAAGAACAAGCTGGCATTGTGTCCGTGCAGGCTCATGTGGCCCAGGCCATGGAAGCTGCCGATAAAGATGCTTTACGTCAGAATTTGCAACAGGCCTTGAACAAAAAACCAGAATTAAAAATAGAAGTGGATGAAAAGCTCCTGGGTGGAATCAAGTTGAGAATTGAAAACACGTTCCTGGATGCATCACTGCAGCGGAAATTGAACCGACTACAGGGAGAATTATTGCAATCCTAGAACCAAGGAAACAAAATGGAAATTAAAACAGATAGTATAACTGAATTATTGAAACAGCAGATTGAAGGCTTTGACACATCCATTGATGTGTCCGAAGTTGGAGAAGTGATCGAAATCGGTGACGGTGTCGCTCGCGTAAGCGGACTGGAAAATGTCATGAGTTCTGAATTGGTTGAATTGCCCAACGGTGTATTCGGTATGGCACTCAATCTGGAAGATGACAACGTCGGCTTGGTGCTATTTGGGGAGAGTCGTAAAGTGAAGGAAGGCGATTTAGCCAAGCGTACTGAACGGGTGGTGGAAGTACCTGTGGGTGAACCCATGTTGGGCAGGGTGGTGAACCCTTTGGGCCAGCCCATGGATGGCAAAGGCCCCATTGATGCCAAAGATTTCTTACCGATTGAACGAAAAGCATTGGGTGTGATGCAGCGCCAGCCGGTGAAACAGCCTTTGCAGACAGGTATCAAGGCGATAGACTCTATGATTCCCATCGGCCGCGGCCAGCGGGAGTTGATTATTGGCGACCGTCAAACCGGTAAAACTGCCATTGCTGTTGATACCATCATCAATCAGAAGTATACCCATGATACCGATGAGCCGGTGTATTGCATTTATGTTGCCATCGGACAAAAAGCATCTACAGTGGCAGCGATTACAGCGGAATTGGAAGCCAACGACGCCATGGAATATACCACTGTTGTAGCCGCCAACGCTTCTGACCCGGCGCCCATGCAGTACATTGCGCCTTATTCCGGTTGTGCCATGGGTGAACATTTCCGCGATAACGGTAAGCACGCCCTGATCATTTATGATGATTTGTCCAAACAGGCTGTTTCGTACCGCCAGATGTCATTGGTACTTCGCCGTCCTCCCGGACGTGAAGCATTCCCCGGTGACGTGTTTTACCTCCACAGCCGTTTGCTGGAACGGGCATCCAAACTTGCGGATGATCTTGGCGGCGGTTCCTTAACGGCCCTGCCGATCATTGAAACACAGGAAGGTGATGTGGCTGCTTATATCCCCACCAACGTGATTTCCATTACGGACGGCCAGATTTACCTGGAAACCAATTTATTTAACTCTGGTGTCCGTCCCGCGATTGATGTGGGTCTATCCGTATCCCGTGTGGGGGGTAATGCCCAGATCAAAGCTATGAAAAGTGTAGCCGGTACCCTGCGTCTGGACCTGGCTCAATATCGTGAACTGGAAGCGTTTGCCAAGTTTGGATCTGATCTGGATAAAGCAACCCAAGACCAGTTAACCCGCGGAGAACGGATGGTTGAGATCCTGAAACAAAACCAATACGTTCCCATGGATGTTGAAAAACAAATTGCTATCATTTTTGCCGGTACCAAAGGCTACTTGGATGAGATTGCAGCCGATAAAGTGGCTGATTTTGAAAAGGGCCTGTTTGATTACCTGGAAGCTAACAATGCTGCTGAACTGCAAGCCATTCGGAATGAAGGCAAGATCAGCGAGGATGTAGGCACAAAACTGGAGGAAGCAGTCACTGCTTATAAAGGAGGCTTCACTGCCTGACCGTGGCTAACCTGAAGGACATTCGCAACCGGATCAAATCCGTCAAGAGCATTCAGAAGGTGACCAAAGCCATGAAGATGGTTGCGGCAGCCAAAATGCGCCGGGCCCAGGAACGGATGGAAGAAGCACGGCCGTACGAAAAACGTCTCACAGACTTAATCAATAACTTGCTGCCGGACGTGGATCGGGACCTCCTGGATTTGTTGGATGTCCGTGAAATAAACCGAGTTGGTTATGTTGTGGTTACATCAGACCGGGGCATGGCGGGCTCATTTAATACTAATGTGTTAAAAGTCGCCCAAAATGAAATTGATGCCATTGGGAAAGAAAAAGTGGATGTGTTCTGTATCGGTAAAAAGGCACGTGATCATTTTAAACGCCGCGATTACAACATTATCGAAAACCATTTGGATTTTTGGAACGATTTAAACTACGATGATGCCATACAAATCGGTGCCGGCGTCATCAGCCATTTTACCAATCATCATGTGGATGAAATTCATGTGGTCTATAATGAGTTTGTGAATGTGGCTATGCAATATGTGGAATCGGAAGTTCTTCTGCCCCTGGTGTTTGAGGATGCCGAAAAACGGGTTGTTGGAAAATTATATGAGCCGAATAAGGATGATATCATCAAAAGCCTTATACCCCGTCATTTGAATGTGCAGATGTGGAAATACCTGCTGGAATCCTATGCCAGCGAACAGGCTGCCCGCATGTTAGCCATGGAAAACGCCACAGAAAATGCCCAGGAAATGATAAAAGATTTAACATTGGAATTCAACAAGGCCCGCCAGGCTGCCATTACAACAGAAATGCTGGAAATTGTCAGCGGCGCCGAAGCCTTACAAAGCGAATAGAGGAATTAGTATGCCTATTGTTGGAAAAGTATCACAAATTATGGGCGCTGTAGTTGACGTCGTATTTGAAGACGGCCAATTGCCCGAAATAATGAATGCCCTTGAAATTGACCGCGGCGAAGATGGAACATTGGTATTGGAAACAGCCCAGCATTTGGGAGACAGTGCCGTCCGCACTGTAGCTATGGATTCGACTGATGGTCTTGTTCGCGGACACAAGGTTGTGGATCAGGGAGAACCTATTTCCATGCCCGTAGGGCCCGAAACACTGGGCCGTTTATTCGATGTAATTGGCAATACCATTGATGGTAAGGGCGAAGTCAAAACTGCCAAACGAAATCCCATTCATCGTCCGGCACCCAGGCATGAAGATTTAACAACTTCCACGGAAATACTGGTGACAGGCATCAAGGTGGTTGACCTGATGGAGCCTTACACCAAGGGTGGAAAAACAGGATTGTTCGGCGGCGCCGGTGTAGGTAAAACCGTTTTGATTCAGGAATTGATCCGCAATATTGCCACCGAACACGGCGGATATTCAGTCTTTGCAGGGGTGGGTGAAAGAACCCGCGAAGGCAATGATCTCTACCTGGAAATGAGCGAATCAGGAGTGATCGATAAAACCACCATGGTTTTCGGCCAGATGAATGAACCACCGGGAGCCCGCTTGCGTGTGGGTTTAAGCGGCTTGGCCATGGCGGAATATTTTCGCGATGATGAAGGCAAAGATGTTTTGCTCTTTATTGACAATATTTTCCGTTTTACCCAAGCTGGTTCGGAAGTGTCTGCCCTGTTGGGGCGTATGCCTTCTGCCGTGGGTTACCAGCCGACACTTTCTACGGAGATGGGTGACCTCCAGGAAAGGATTACATCAACCAAGAAAGGTTCAATCACATCCGTACAGGCCGTTTATGTACCGGCTGATGACCTGACCGACCCGGCCCCGGCTACGGCATTTGCCCACTTGGATGCCACTTCTGTGCTGGAGCGTAAAATCGCCGAGTTGGGTATTTACCCTGCTGTTGACCCCCTGGCCTCTACATCACGAATTCTTGACCCCCGTGTCATCGGCGATCGCCATTATAATGTGGCCCGCAGTGTTCAATCTGTATTGCAGAAGTATAAAGATCTCCAGGACATTATTGCAATTCTGGGTATGGACGAACTTTCTGATGATGATAAACTCACCGTTTCACGGGCAAGAAAGATGCAGAAATTCATGAGCCAGCCGTTTTTTGTGGCTGAACAGTTCACCGGGAAAGAAGGCCGTTATGTGAGTTTGGAAGATACAGTGAATGGATTTGAAGCCATCCTGAACGGTGAGGCCGATGAACTCCATGAAAATATGTTTTCCTATGTCGGTACTATTGATGAAGCATTTGATAATGCCAAGAAGGCTGCCGCTTAATGAATTCTTTTAAACTGGAAATTGTGACACCTACCAAGATTCAGGATGAAGGTCAGGTGGAACACATTCGCTGCCCAGGGTTGGATGGGTACTTTGGCGTAATGGCCAATCACCGGGAAGCTATTATTGGCTTGGGTGTAGGTGAAATCAAAGTAACCCAAAATGGTAAGGATTATTTTCTGGCCACCAGCGGTGGATTTGCGGAAATTATCAAAGAGAGAGTTGGATTGCTGTTGGAAACCTATGAACAGGCAGGGGAGATCGATGCCGCCAGGGCAGAGGTTGCCTTAAAACGTGCTCAAGAACGGAAAGATGCTAAAGATGCTAAAGATGTTGATGTTACACGTAATGATACATCCTTACTACGAGCAGCGAATCGATTAAAAGTTTCCAAACGGTAATTTCCAATACAATCATAATTCAGCCGCTCGTAACTTTGAGCGGCTTTTTTTTAAGTAAAAATCATTGAGATATGTTTAAACGAACCCATACCTGCGGAGAACTATCTAAAGATTATATTGGTACTTCCGTTAGTCTGAACGGCTGGGTCAATACAGTTCGCCTCCATGGCCAAGTGGTCTTTGTGGATCTGCGGGACCGCTACGGCAAAACCCAGATTGTATTTAATTCAGAAGATTATGATGGTGATTTTGAAGCGGTGAAAAAACTCTCCATGGAAGATGTGCTTTCTGTCAGCGGTAAAGTATTTAACCGTGAAGCAGGTGCCGTCAATCCTGATATGGCCACAGGTGAAATCGAAGTCATCATCTCCGAAATGGAAATGCTCAACGAAGCGGCCCCATTACCTTTTATTATCAGCGACCGCAACAGTGCAGAAGAAGACCTGCGCTTGAAATATCGCTATATTGAATTGCGGACCGATGAACTTCAAAATAACCTGAAGATACGCCACAAGGCCTATCAAGCGGTTCGGAATTATTTATCGGGCCAGGATTTTATAGAAGTGGAAACACCGGTGCTTATGAAATCCACACCGGAGGGCGCGCGGGATTATCTCGTACCCAGCCGAATTCACCATGGCCAGTTTTATGCGTTACCTCAATCCCCCCAGATCTATAAACAGATTTTAATGATCTCCGGCTATGACCGTTATTTCCAGATCGTGAAATGCTTTCGGGATGAAGACCTTCGGGCGGACCGCCAGCCGGAATTCACCCAGATCGATATTGAAATGTCCTTCGTGGATGAAGAAGTGATTTACGTCCAAATGGAGGGACTCACACGAAATATATTCAAAGAAGTGATTGGCGTTGATCTCCCTGATGCATTCCCCAGACTCACATGGGACGAAGCCATGGAAACATACGGTTCTGATAAGCCCGACACCCGTTTTGAATTATTCCTCCAAGATTTAAAACCATTCACGGATCAATCGGACTTTAATGCATTCAAATCCGCAGAAATCGTTAAAGGATTGGTTGTCCCCGGCGGTGCCAAATATTCCCGAAAAAATATTAATGGATTCACGGACTTTGTGAAAAAATACAAAGCCAAAGGATTGGCCTGGATAAAGGCTGAGGAAGGTCAACTTACAGGCGGCATTTCGAAGTTCTTCGGAGAAGCACTGGAAAAAGAATTGATCTCCGAAACTTCTATGAATGATGGAGACATCATTTTTTTGATTGGTGGTGAAAAAGAAATTGTACTCAATGCCCTTGGTGCATTGCGAGTTGAAATCGGCAGGGTGGAGAGTCTGTCCGGTACGGGTGAATTCAAACCGGTTTGGGTGACGGATTTCCCCATGTTTGAATTTGATGCGGACGCAAATCGTTATGTGGCCCGGCACCATCCATTCACGGCACCTTCTTCTTCTGACATTAAAGATTTGGAAACGGATCCCGGTTCGCTGAAATCCCGCGGCTATGACCTCACCATGAATGGCTATGAAATTGCCGGAGGTTCTATCCGGAATCATAAGCCGGAATTCCAGGCTAAGATCTTTGAACTATTGGGCATGGACGAAGAAGAAGCCACGGCCCGCTTTGGCTTTTTGGTTGAAGCACTGAAATATGGTACACCACCCCACGGTGGCATCGCTTTTGGCTTCGACCGTTTGGTCATGCTGTTAGCCGGGACAAACAATATCCGTGACGTCATTGCCTTCCCGAAAACAACCTCCGCCGCATCTCTTATGGATGAAGCACCCAGTTCAGTTTCTGATGATCAATTGGCAGAATTGAATATTCGAATCGTTGATAAAGGCGAATAAAGTCTACTTGATACTATCCCATAATTAGGAGCTATGGATTGCATCAACTAGTTGATGCTTGGATTGACAAGTCAATCCATTCCATAATTTATGCTGCTTTACTTTTTCCTATTTATTTTTTGTATTTCACCAGTCAAAAGCAAACAGACCGGCGGGAACGAATCAATACATCCTCGGTGATTTGAAAAAGACCTGTCTCATCCTGTAAATTCCTGCAACAAAAGGAGTCTAAAAGATGACAGCAACGAACATAAAAGACTACCTGGATACCAATCATATCCATTACACGGCAATCTCACATTCCCCTGCTTATACCGCTCAGACCATTGCTGCGACAGCTCATGTTTCCGGCAAAGAATTTGCCAAAACGGTGGTAGTGAAACTCGATGGAAAACTGACCATGGCTGTTTTGCCCGCCAATTACAGGATTGATTTCGATCGCCTGAAAAAAGTGACCGGCGCAAAAGAAGCTACCCTGGCAACCGAGCAGGAATGGGAAGAATGTTTCCCGGAATGTGAAGTTGGCGCCATGCCCCCTCTGGGTAATCTCTATGACATGGATGTTTTTGTGACAAAAAGTCTCAGTGAGGATAAAGAGATTTCCTTTAATGCCGGTACCCATACAGAACTGATCCAGATGAAATACCGGGATTTTGAAAATCTTGTTCATCCTCATATTGAACATTTTTCTGATCGAACAAAAGTTGGAAACTGAACTAGACAATAACACACTGATGGTGGGCTGAGCAGGTCTTCTTCCCGGTTTGCCATTGGATAAAACCCAAGTAAAGATCAGTAAATATGGTTATTCGATTCTTACTCCTCTTTTCTTTTGTGATAGCCCAACAATCGAGTTGGGAATCAAAGGCAGTTAAAATGGTGAATGAACAAATTATTGTCCGCGGCGTGACAGACCAGGATGTGTTAAAGGTGTTGAAAACAACGCCCCGCCACCAGTTTGTTCCCCCGGAAATTGCCGATTATGCCTATGACGACAGTCCCCTTCCCATCGGCGAGGGGCAGACCATTTCCCAACCCTATATTGTGGCCTTTATGACGGAAATACTGGAAATGGATTCCAGTCATAAAGTACTGGAAATCGGTACTGGGTCGGGATATCAGGCAGCTGTATTGAGCCCCTTGGTTAAACAAGTCTATACGATTGAGATTGTAAAAACACTGGCTGATCGGGCTAACAGTACCTTAAAGAAATTGGGATATAAAAATGTAACTGTCCGTTGGGGAGACGGCTATGGCGGATGGCCGGAAGAAGCACCTTTTGACCGAATCATCGGCACGGCGGCCCCGGCGGAAATTCCCCCTGAATTGATTGAACAATTGAAACCGGGCGGGAAGATGGTCCTCCCCGTGGGAACCAAATGGCAGGAATTGATAGTGGTGAAAAAAAGCTTTTCAGGAACGATCAGCAAAAAGAATGTTTTGCCCGTGAGGTTTGTGCCTATGGTGCATCCGGAATAATTATAAGTTCCTTGTGATTGGAGACGGCGCTTTGATTTACTATTTATGGCAGGTGCTACAGAGTTTCAAATGAAACGTATTCTTGATCAAACTAACTGAATAATAAATATCGTATATTTTCTTCACTTTTCATGAAGGAAATTACCATTATTTGCAATCCCACCGCCGGGGCCGGCCAAACCCAAAAGCGCTGGGAAAAATTCAAAATTGAACTGGATGAGGCTTCAGTGAATTATACCGTTCAATTTACCGAATACCAAAATCATGCCACTGAGTTAACCCGAACCGCCATCCAAAATGGGGCTACCCACATCGGTTCTTTCGGCGGGGACGGCACACTCAACGAAATTATCCAGGGGATGGTTTCCACGTCGCCGGGATTTCGGGGCGATATTGAATTGGTGGTTCTGGGGGCCGGTAGCAGCAACGATTTTGAAAAGACATTTGAGACAATACCATGGATTGAAAAAGTCCGGGGAAATGAAACAATCCTCATTGATCTTGTTCGGGCGGACTATTACGATTTTGATGGTAATCCCGCTACGCGCTTTTTTGTGAATAATTCCAGCATTGGTGTCATCAGCCAGGCGGGGGAGCGTTTTAATAAGGCGCGGGGTTTAACCAAAGCCATCAAGAAAATGAGCGTGGATGGCGCAGCCCTTATGGTGGGCATCCGAACCATCGCCAAGTGGCATCCTATGGATGTGAATTTGGTGATCGAAGGAGAGACAGAAGCCAACATCAATGTGAGCAATATGACCGTGTATAAAAATCCATTCGTGGCGGGGGACATGTATTATAACAAGTGCGTAAACCGGGGCGATGGGAAATTGAGTGTTGGCCTAGTTGAGGGAATATCCAAAATGAAATTGCTGAAATTGATCCCGGCACTTTACAATGGCACAGCATTGGACAAAGAAGGGACACGATATTTCGAATGCGAATGGCTGGAACTCCAGACGGATCATGAGGTGGTTATTGAAATGGATGGTGAAATTGTCGGCCGGCCACCGGCGCGGTATACCATTTTAAAACATGCGCTAAAAACGGTGATCGGCTGATGGATGACTATTCAATTTTTTGCGCGGGCGGCAGTTCATATACCTCCGCGCACGTCCCCGGTTCTGACGGTGTAGAATTATTTGAAATCCATTTTACACCTCCAAAACTATCTCCCTTTCCACCGGTGATATTTCTTGCGGGATGGGAATCCCTCATCTACAGTTGGGAAATTGTACTGAAAGAAATGTCCAAAAATTTTGAGGTGTATTATGTGGAGACGCGGGAAAAGGGGTCGGCAATCCATCCATCGGAACAGGAACTCAATATTGAAACATTGGGGAATGATTTACCCCATGTTTTAAAGCATCACCAACTGGCAGACAAAGAATATATCCTGTTTGGGAGTTCCCTGGGAGCCACGGTCATAATGGATGCCATGAGCAGAGTAAAAGTGGATCCATCAGTGTCGGTTTTGGTCGGGCCCAACGCGGAATTCATAGCCCCATGGTATTGGATATGGATCACGAAGATTACACCACCCTTTCTTTTTCACCCGATTAGACCATTGGTGAAATGGTATATGAAAAAGAAATACTTCAACATGGATGCTGACCCCCAACAATATGATAAATATGCTCGCTCTCTGGATGAAGCAAATCCAGGCAGGTTGCGGCGTTCGGCGCTCCAATTCGCCAAATATAAAATTTGGGATCGATTAGGCAAAATTCATCAAAAAGTGTTAATATTTACAGGTTCTAAAGATGCCCTGCATGGGTATGAGAACACAGTGAAAATGGCTGAAATGCTTTTCAATTGTGATTTGATAGATTTGGAGACCAATGCCCGTACCCACAGCGTTGAAATGGTGAACCAAATGCGCAGCAACCTGAAGGAGATTAACCATGTCTGAAATTATCATTAAGCAGCTTTCAGAGAAAGAAATTCAAGCAAAAGGGATTCGATCCTGGTCTACATGGTCCTGTGAAAAATCAGAATTTCCCTGGGAATACAGCGAAAGAGAATCTTGTTATATAATTGAAGGCCAGGTGGATGTGACCACCGAAAATGGTGAAACTGTTTCAATCGGCCCCGGTGATTTTGTTGTATTCCCCCAAGGGATGAAATGTACCTGGAAAGTACACCAGGGAATCTTTAAGCATTTTTTATTTGGGTGACCATCTTACCTGATCTATACTTGCTGACTTGAACTTTCTTTTTCTTACAGCCCTGAAGGCTGAAGCAAATCCATTAATTGAGTCATACGGACTCATCAAAGATCCCGATACCCATCTCTATACCGGGGAAAATATTTCTTTAATGGTTACCGGTGTAGGGAAACCCAAGACCGAAAGTCGTATCCAATCATTATTTAGTCAGTATTCCGATTTCAAGGATACAGTCGTAATTAATATTGGTATTGCCGGAGGAAATCCAAACGAAACCAATGTGGGTGAACTGTATCGTGTGAATGCCATTTATGATGAAGATACGGGCCAGTCCTTTTTCCCCGATATTTTACTGAAACATTCACTAATAGAATTATCACTCGTTACGGTCTCGAAAGGAATCACTGAAAATAGAGATATCTACCGGGGATTGGTGGATATGGAGGGCAGTGCCATATTCCAGTTATTGTCAAAACAGGTGCCGCCTCACCGTTTGGTCTTTCTGAAAGTGGTGTCGGATCATATGGATGTAAGCGACTGGAAAACACTGGACGTGACGGGGCTTATTGCCGGCCATGTGGATACGATCCGGTCAATTATTGTGGGATTTGAATTCGGGGACTTATCGGACCGAATTATTCTTTCTGAGGAAGAAATGGATTTTCTTAACCTAGGAATGGTCCGGCTAAAACTGACGGAAACTCAACAGGTTCAACTGCTTGATTATTCTGAAAATTATAAAAAGCGGTCCGGAGATGGATTGGAATTTTTGAATCCATTTTTCACCAAAGCACCCAAATCCAAACAGGAAAGGAACATGATCTTTGAGCAGATCAGACAATCCCTTTCTGCCTGACTTTTCCCATATTTATGTGGAAACGGGGGCGAAGTCCTACGCGCTGGCGAACCAATGTCTGACCCGCTTCCCTAAAGCGGAAGTGGTGGAAGTGCCCGATTATAAATCCATCTTTAATCGGCCGGGACAAGATTTTCAAACCCAGAAGAAGTCCGTGAAACTGATTTTGGCGGTGAAGAAACCGCCCTTCATTTATAAGAGCACCGACATTCTCCAAGATGGCGGATTTAAGAATTTTTATTACAACACACCCATTTTGAATTGCCTTTATAATTGTGATTACTGTTTCTTGCAGGGCATGTATCCTTCAGCTAACGTGGTGGTGTTCGTGAACCAGGAAGATATGCAGTCCGCCGTTGAGATGGAAATGGATAAACGCCCCTATCCCGACGATCCCCTGATGCTATCCATTTCTTATAATACTGACCTGTTGACCTTTGAGAATATCCTGCCCATGACACGAACATGGATAAAATATGCCAAGACACAGCCGGATTTACACCTTGAGGTGCGGACCAAAAGTGCTTTGTTCAGCGCCATTCAGGATATTGAATACACTCAACAGGTATTGCTGGCGTGGACCCTTTCACCGGACAAAGTAGTGAAAGGGAATGAATATGATACGCCGCCATTGGATCGGCGGATATCGGCCCTGAAATCGGCTATGGCAAAAGGGTGGAAGGTGCGCCTTTGTTTTGATTCGGTCTTAGTTTATCCCGGATGGAAGGTTGATTATTTAAAATTCTTAGACCTAATCAAATCTGAGATAGATGGTGATAGGATTTTTGATGTAACAGTAGGCGTATTCCGAATGGGGCAGGATTATTTCCAGCACATACGGAAATCAAAACCAGAGTCAAATATATATTATCAGCCATATGAGAATAAGGATGGAGTGGTGACTATACCACAAGTAGAACGGAAATCAGTAGAAGAGTTTATACGCAAAAATCTCGATGGATTTATATCACAAGAAAGGATCCATTTTTGGATATAATGTAAAGAAGTCTAAAAAACCAACTACTCCGGAATAATCACCGCCGGGAGCCCTTTTTCTTTATAAAGCTGGTTGTATTTCCCGACTTCATGATCCATGATTTGGTCCAGTTTTTTCTTATAGGATTGCCACTCTTCGCTTAGGTCTGCATACCGTTCCCTTTGGCCCTGGGTGAGCGGAGGGTTTGATCCGTCAATCGTACCGAGTAAGTTTAACATATGGGCATTCAGGCGATTTAAAAAATTGACCACATCCTGAAATGTTTCCATTTTTGTTTGAATCACATTCCCTTCCCACTGATCAATTGCCTCGACAGCTGTTTCGCCTGCTGCGACCAATTCATTCATATCAGATTTATCTTTTAGCCGACTGTTCATTTTTTGGATTTGGCTGCGAATACTACGGGCTTTCACAATAGAACTGTGAAGGTCGTTGATTTGACCATATAAGTCCGCCATCAATTTTTGATGTGCTTTCGAATCCCTGTTTCGTACTTCCACTCGAGGATCCCGCTGGACCTTAAATGGTCGCGTCATGGCCACATCCCCAATGGATAAACGAGCAAAATATTCTCCTGGCCCAACACGATAACCGGAATAACCGCCATAAAACGAAATATCCGGTACTAAGCTTATATCATCAACTCTAAAATTCCATATGAATCGGTTCATACCCTTTTTAGCAGGCAGTTTCGCAGGTTTATAACTGCCGCCAAAGGTCTTAGCGGATTTTCTGCTTTTATTGGTGATGGTACGGATCACTTGCTTGTCTTGGTTCAAAATCTCCAATTTGATTTCTGTATCTTCATCAACTTCTTCAAAAAGATGATAAACCATCACCGCACCAATTGCCGGATTTTGTCCAATCAAGGGGGATTTGCTGCTCCCCCCGGATGTTCTAAAAGCAGTTCGTGGGGTAAACAGATGAAAATCTTTTTTCAGATTTTTTGCTTTATATTGGTGAATCATGGTGAGATCATCCAGGATCCAAAAAGCCCGACCCTGGGTGGATGCCACCAGATCATTATTCCGAATCGTCAAGTCTGTAATGGGTACAACGGGCAGGTTCAATTGGAATTTTTCCCATGATTTTCCGCCGTTCATTGAAATATAAAGACCTGTTTCAGTCCCGGCATAAAGGAGATTCTTTTTATTTGGATCCTCCCGAACGACACGGACAAACGCATCTTTTTCGATACCCTTGGTTTTTAGAATCCAGCTATTTCCATAGTTGGTAGTTTTATAAATGTATGGCGAAATATCACCTAGCTTATACCGTGTAAAGGCCACATAGGCGGTCCCGGGATTATGAGGTGAAAGTTCAATCGAATTTACGATTCCCTCATCCATGCTTTTGGGTGTTACGTCTTTCCAACTTTCGCCCCCGTTTTTGGTTATATGAACCATTCCATCGTCGGATCCTGCCCAAAGTACACCTGGTTCCTGCTGGGACTCAACCAAGTACATAATTGTATTATATACTTCGCCCCCGGCGGCCTCATTGGTGAATGGCACACTGCCCCAATCCTGTTTTTCAACTTCATTGCGCGTCAAATCCGGAGAGATAATATCCCAGGAATCGCCGCCGTCTTGGGTTTTAAAGACAACATTTCCCGCATGGTAAATCGTATTTGGATCATGGGGTGAGGTCACAATGGGCGCGTTCCAGTTGAAGCGGAATTTCTGATCCTTGGCCACAGAGCCTAAACCGAGATATTCATAGGCCATTATGCTGCGGCTCTTTTTAGTCATAACATTAAATTTTTCAATTAAACCCTGGTAGCATCCGCCATAGACCTCCACAGGATTATCGGGATCGAAAGCGAGGTAGGCACTTTCACAACCGGCGGCGCGGTACCAGTCGGACCAGTCAATACCACGGCCGCTGGTGGCACTGGGGACGGCCACACTGGAATTATCTTGTTGCCCGCCATAGACGTAATAGGGGAAACGGTTGTCGGTGATCACGCGGTAGAACTGGGCCGTGGGCTGGTTTTTCTGGGTAGACCAGGATTTGCCACCATTGAAGGATATATTGGCGCCTCCGTCATTGGCATTGATCATATTTTTATTATCCAACGGATTGATCCATAGTCCATGGTTATCCCCATGGGGAACGCTTATCTGCTGGAAAGATTTTCCCCCATCCATGGATTTCATAAAGGGCGCATTGAGGACATAGACCACATTCTCATCTTGGGGATCGGCAAACACGTGGATATAATACCAGCTCCGGGCGATGAGCACCCGGTCGCTGTTCATTCGCTTAAAACTTTTGCCCCCGTCATCGGATCGGAAGAGGCCTCCTTTTTCCGCTTCAGCGATCACATAGACCCGCTTGGGGTTGGCGCCGGAGACACTTACATCCGTTTTACCCATTTTTTCCGGGAGACCCTTAGTGAGCTTTTCCCAGGTGTTTCCACCGTCAGTGGATTTATAAATACCGCTCCCATCGCCGCCGCTCCGCATTTGCCAAGGCTTGCGCTGGTGATCCCAAAAAGCTGCGTACATAATTCGGGGATTGGATCGGTCCATACTGAGACCGCTCACACCGGCATGTTCATTCACATACAGTACTTTTTCCCAGTTTTTCCCGCCGTCTTTAGAGCGGTAAATACCTCGATCCTCGCTGGCTGCATACTGGTCCCCCTGGACGGCTGCATACACCAGGTCTGCATTTTTCGGGTGGACAATCACTTGGGAAATGGTGCGGGAATTTTCAAGACCTATATGGGTCCAGTTATCACCACCGTCCAAGGATTTATACACACCATCTCCATGGGAGGTCATCACCGGGCGGATGCAGGCTTCACCCATCCCGGCGTAAATCACATTAGGGTCAGATTCGGCTACCGCCAGGGCGCCTACCGAACCGGTGTTGAGAAAGCCGTCGGATACATTATTCCAAATGATGCCCCCATCAGTTGTTTTCCAGACACCGCCGCCTACGGAACCAAAATAATAGGTGAGTGGATCCCCGGGGATGCCCACAGCCGTCAATGACCGCCCACCGCGAAAGGGACCGATATTGCGCCACCGCATGGCATCCTTGAATGTTGTATCTAGTGATTCAGCCGATAATAATCCTGCTAAACCAATTGCAAAAAAAGAAATAAACCTCCTCATGATTTAAACCTCCTCACTTGTTTAAAACCTGGATTGGAATATAGTTTAAATTGTTTACTGTATTGCCTTGAGCACATCCCGTCGGCTGACTTGCCCGACTAATTTACCATGATCCGTCACTGGTAATCGCCGAAAATGCTTTTGCACAAAAAATTCTGCCAAATCGACAATACCCATATCTACATCAGCAGTGGTGATATTCTTAGACATAAATTCACTTACTGATCCCCGGGCATCATGATAATAAGAATCCTGGATTAGAGTTTCCATGCAATCAATCTCCGATAGAATACCCACAATATTTCCCTCTTCATCAACGACTGGTGCACCTGAAATTTTATGTTTAAGTAATGTATTGATGGCCTCCAATACATTGGTATCTGGCCGGAAAGTAACCAGTTTTTTGGTCATAATATCTTCTACTGATTGATGCATTACTCAGGATTCTCCTCTTCGGGCATATCTTTTTGGCTGCCGCCAACAAATTCCTTAACCGAATCTATTACAGATGGTGCTAAATCCATCAATTTTCCGGTCAGGCTTTCTTTGTCACCGATGGTCATCAGTTTGGCTCCATCCTCCCCAACGACTACAAAGGCCACTGGTTCAATAGACCAACCGCCGCCAACCCCTTCACCATTTTCTGTTTTTCCTTTAGCTCCACCACCGCCGCCAAAACCAAACATGACTTTTGAGACAGGAATCACCGTATGGGTATCAGTTTTTATAGGTTCACCAACAACCGTCCGTGAGGTCATGAGTTCCTGGGCTTCTTTTAATGTATTTTTGATTAATTCTGAAATGCTCATAATAGTCCTTTCACTTTCTGAATTTAAAATAAGTTTTTCCCGCCTGCCACATAACTTTCCCGGGGATAAAGCGCAGCCTGAAGTGACCGCGAATATCTGTTTCAAAGCGGTTGTTGAATTGCGGGTTGATCTCAATATTTGATTTTTTACTTTTAAAAATATTCCCTAGTGTTTGACTCCAGCCGTAGATCATGCCCGTATACATGGGGTTGGGGAGACCTAAATCTCCATTCAGGTAAAATTGATCAAAATGAATTTCACCCAAGGCGGATCGACCCATGTGTACATAGGGGATGGAAGATTTCGTTTTTTTCTTTTTCTTTTTTACCTTTTTTGGTTTCCCCTCTTTTTTCCGGGGCAAGGAAAAAGAAAATAAAGGATCAGCATACCGGCCGAAGGCAATTTGAATTTTGGGAAAGGGTGTAACTGAAATTCCTCGTGTCGGTCCACCGAAATGGATTTCTGTATTTCCCGTTTGTTTTTTCTCCAGCCATTGAATATGACCGGCAACGACCAAGCGGTATGGTATAAAGAGGATCAGCAGGATGATGCTGACCAAAGTAAATAAACTCCATAAGACCACATCCAGAATCATGGCCTAATTTGGTGCCGGAAAAGGGTTAACTGCCAGCGAAAACAGCAGCGATTATTCGAACAGGGAACTTTCCTTGCCTAGGAGTTTTCTGGCTTTTTCCTGTTCGAATAGGTTTTCCGGTGACACTTCGGGCAAGAGGGTGGGATCCGCATTGAGGACAAACTGCAGGTCTTTGATGAATTGTTCCCTGTCCCCGTTCTTGGTGTGGAGGTATTGGGCCCGTATAACAAACGTACCCAGGTAATCGGAGCTGCCGCTTATGGACTTTTCAAAATTATTTTCTGAGTGGACTAAATCAACGCCGGGGAGTCGTGCATAAATACCCCCAAAGATCCTGTTGGCCCCGTGGTAAAAGAAACTGGGATTAACCGCCAGGATCCTGTGGAGGGCAGTTTCAATGATATCCCGTTGGGCCAGGCGCTCCATAACCGATTTGGTCACCAGGTAACGGGAATAATTGGCCACCCACCAATACAAAATAGGGATCATTTCCTGGGGCGTATTTTCAATTCCGCCGATCATTCTTGCTATTGAATCACCATCGGTTAAAGCAAAGCCCTCCTGGTAAGCATCCGTAGCCAGGATAAAATCCCAGGCTGTTTCCATTCCTTCTAGAAATAATGAATCACTTTTTGTTTGATCCTCCTCAATATAATAACCCATGAAATGACAAGCCCGGGAATAAAGAGCTGAAACTTCACCATTATTGGGGTCAAGATTATACGCTTTGGATAAAAACAAACGGGCCATTTCCGCCTCTTGGGGATCCACGCGCTTTTCCCAGTGGGCCTGGCCTTTCTCCACTAAAAATTGAATATTCTTCTCCGTGGAAAAATATGGGCTGAAACTATTAGGTTTTGTCAAACATCCTGGAACCATCAACCCTAAGGCCAGGATGATAAATAAATATTTTTTCATGTGATTTTGCAGCCTTGATCAAGGCTGATGAATTCCTTATGAAATTGGTTAAATTCTATCTTAAAGTTAAACAAATTATTTGGGTAGATGGAAAAGACTATTGAAATGAAAGGCATGGACCTGGGTATGCTGTTCGGCCCGGCGGATGCCAACCTGAAACTGGTGGAAGATGCTTTCGCTAGCAATATCATCGTCAGGGGAAATATTATCAAAATTGACGGGGAGGAAGAAGAAGTCACCGTCATACATGAAGTGTTCCATGAAATGGGGTCCACCCTCAATCGGAAAGGATCCCTCACCCAGTATGATGTGAAGACCCTGATCAATGTGACCACTTCCCAGAATGGCCACGATACGGAACACCTGAATGCCACCGTTCACTATGGCCGCAAGGGGGCGATTTCCGCCCGGACAGAAGGACAGGAAGCCTATATCCAGACCGTCCGGAAAAATGACATTGTTTTCTCCGTGGGCCCCGCCGGAACGGGAAAAACCTATTTAGCTGTGGCCTTTGCTGTTGCCGCCTTGGATAACCATGAAGTGGACCGTATCGTCCTCTGCCGGCCGGCGGTGGAGGCGGGAGAGAACCTTGGCTTCCTCCCGGGGGACTTGAAAGAAAAAGTGGATCCTTACTTAACACCCCTTTATGACGCCTTGGGAGACATGATGCCCGCCGCCAGACTGAAGCCTTTTTTGGCCAACAATACCATTGAAGTGATCCCCCTAGCCTATATGCGGGGGCGGACCCTGAATAATGCCTTCATGATCTTGGATGAAGCGCAAAATGCCACCACCATGCAGATGAAGATGTTTCTCACGAGGTTGGGGGTGAATTCGAGGGCCATCATCACTGGAGATATCACCCAGATTGACCTGCCGAAGAAAAATGAATCGGGATTATTGCAGGTGATCAACATTTTAAAAGGCATTGACGGGATTGGTTTCAGCCGCTTGGATGAAACGGATGTTGTGCGCCATAAACTGGTAAGGGATATAATAAAGGCTTACGATCAGAAAGATGAGTAAAAACCAACATATTTATTCCCTGTTTGTTCTTTTTATTTTTTTCCCCAGCGCTAGTGGCCAAGTCTATTTAGATTATCTGTCCCATGAAAAGTTTAAGAAAATGAGGCGGAAAGCCATGAAAGACGCCAAAGAAGATTTTTTTGCCGCTGGTCTTTTTGGGCATTGGCTGCCTTAACTTTATTTACAACGCCACCTATAGATTATGATGTACCTGAGAGTTCAACTAATCCAGATGGGATTGACGATTCAGGGTTTTATAGACATATGTATGGTATGTTAATCTTTGTAGGAATTGGGTCTTACATCATATTACAAGGAAGAGCATTAGAAAAAAAAGCTCCCTCAGGTGTTTTTTCTGCCCAGCCCAATAGTGTTTTCCCTCTCCAAAAAGCAGTTGATATGGCAGAGGGTTACAATCGTCAGTTATGGAATGAAATTAAATGAAACGCCTCTGGCTCAAATAAAGGATTAGAAAATGAATAGTGCAGTGATTGGAGGAGTGGTTGTAGTAATGATTGTTATAATCGTTGTTATTGTTTCCAAACAGAACAAAAAAAGTGATAATTAACCCCCAAAGATATAGGATTTAAGCAATAGCTCCGCCCAGTACGGGGTTTTTTGTTTATAAAAGAGACACCCACATTGTTGGGTAATTATTTGTAATTTTCTGTATGAAAAGCCTACTAACACTCACGCTATTTATTGGGTTTGTTTGGGGCCAGAATGCACCTATCTCCAATAATATTAAGTATTACGATAATGGAAATATTGAGTTTTATATACTTGGACATGAAGAGGTAGTGAATGGACAATTGCTACCTTCTGGTACGGGAATTCACTTAACAGATACAGGGATATTGGATTGGTGTTTTTTAAAGGAAGATACAAAAATCCAAGGCCATCTATGTCGGGGGAATGGGCATGACTTCATGACCAGTTTTCACCCGAATGGTAAACTTAAAACAGTCTGGTTAGCTGAAGATGAAATCATTCAAGGAATCCCCTGCTCAAAGTTTCGATTTCTGTCCGCTGTGTTCGTTGGTATTCACGGAAAAACTGGTCAGACGAGTTTCTATGATAATGGACAACTCAGGTACTGTGAACTATCAAGAGATTTTATTGTTAATAATAAAACATATAAAAAGGGAAATGCGTTGAAATTTACTGCTAATGGCGAGCTGCAGTAATGATGGGTTCTAAAAAAACTTGTTAACTAAATGAAACGCCTCTGGGTCAACTAAAGGAGTTTGTTATGAAAAAAATATTAAAACTGGATGCAAATTTGTTTTTTGCTATAGGAATTATTTTTTTGAGCATTGGGGGTATTTGGATGAGTTATGCTGAAGAAAAAAACCTGATTCAACTTGGAATAATCGTATTGGGTGGATTAGTTGGTATTTCAGGTGGAATAATAGGTTTAATTCAAAGACGTGAAATAATTAAAGAAAGCAAAGACCAATGAACCGCCTCTGGTCAAATAGCCTCCTAACGGGGGCTTTTTTGTTTGTGGGAGGATGGGTAGATTTGTTTAATGATTAAGTACAAATCCATTTGAAATTA
>CEPZ01088371.1_pt1 | contig 25178 bp, 33 predicted proteins | sample 530461 | NCBI WGS metagenome assembly CEPZ01 (sample SAMEA2620106, study PRJEB7988) | marine metagenome | isolation source: saline water (ENVO:00002010), including
TCGAGTAGTTTTTGTTAAAATAATTAAAGGATAGGTTACGATATCCTTGGTAGCTATAAGCGTAAATCCGAAAGCTAAGTAGTAAGGATGTTATCCCTACGTGTGGCCGTAAAGGCAGTTTTTACATCTACAAGGCTTCATTGTAGTAAATTCTTTAAATTCCTTGTCTTTATTGTATCCCGTAATTTTTTTCATCATATCTCCTAGAATATAAATATACTAGATTCACTTGTTTTTTTTCTTAAAAGCTAGATAGTTGTTAATGTAGGATTCAATATTTATTTTACCTACGGGATTATCCGAATGAACTCTAAAATCAAAATATTCAGGAATAGATAATTGATTATTCATATCAAGGTCTACAATCTTTTGAGCAAAATCATAGCCAGAAGGCAATTCCTTATTGTAAGAATCTACACCTAAGTCATGATCAAAGCTTATATTTATAGGTAAACAATCATGCTTCTCAATTAAAAGCATTGCTTCTTTTACATTCTTAGCTAAAGACCAATTCTTTCCTTTATACCAATCCGATTGAAAGTATCCATGGTCTAATTCTCTAATGTCATCAATTATTAAATACCATTTTTTCATAATTTATTCCAATCTGTATCGTTGACAGTTATACGATAAATAGAGTCTAAAACCTTATCGTGAAATAAGAAATGAAGAAGGCTAATTGTAAAAATAATGCTTAATATGATCATATAAGAATTATAGCTAAAATACTAATATTAATCAATTTTTATATTTATATAATATGGAAATCCTAGAATACTTAAAAAATGAAGACCTCTTCTTAGAATGGTACGAAAGATACCAAGATTCTGATAATTTTGACGAATATATTTGGTTATCTGATGAAAGAAGAGAAGAGCTTGAAGAAGAGCTAAAGGAAGGATTAGAGGGTGAAAAACCTGAAGATTTTGATAAATTATTGGAAGAAAAAGTAGAGGAAGAAAGAGAAAGATTAGCTGAAGAGTGGCTTGAAGATAGGTTGTATGATTTAATATTTGAAATGGAAAAAGAATGTAAAATATTAGGTGATAGTATAGAGTTATCTAGGAGATTAACAGTAGAAGATATTTCTAAATTTGTGAAAGATCTGGAGGAAGGTAAATTTCAAGGAAATTATAACGGAGTAGGACTATATTGGAGCTGGAATCATTCAAAATCTGAAGCCCATTGGGCAGGAGAAGGCGTTGATATAGAAATAAAAGCTTTAGTTAAAATTAAAGATATTAGGTTAAAAGAAAGTATATTGAAAAATCTATGCCCATCATTAGGTGAAGATGAGGCTGAAATATATTTAGAAGAAGGGACCTCTATATTAATCACGGAAATTGACGGAGTAAAGAAGAATATTGAAAGTTACTCTTAATTAATCATATTCTTTTTCTGTTAATTATAACTATAATCTATTTATTCTGCATGGAAAAGTTCTATAGAAAATATCCTTGGTTTAAAGGTATAGAAAGTTTAGATGATGATATTAAATACATGAAAATTGATGATGTATTAGATTTTGTTAATGATTATCTGAATGAATTAAGGTTTGATGATGGTCTAGAAGAAACAAGTGAAATTTCACTTAAATTAAGAGAAATAAAGAATAAAATAGCAGATTTTGATAGAGATATAATATTAAAAGATACCGTTAATTCAGCAAAAGAAAATCTTTTCAAAATAATTAGAAAGGAGAAAATCAATAAATCCTTTCCTGATTACACAGAAATTAAAAGATTAACGGATAAAGAATATAATGATCTAATTCATAAAATGCCTGATGAAGAAAATAGAAAGAAGTTAGAAAATTTACTGGTTAAAAGAATTCTTGAAAAAAGTGATTATAAGGAGTTTTTGACTGAAGATATAGCTATTAGATTGAGTAATTTACTCTATAAACAAATAGATAATTATAATGAAATGAAACCTATAGGTGTTTTTAATACTCTATATGATTATAGTTTATGAAACTAATTTAATGCTTTCTTGGTATTGACTAATCTTAGATAAGAACAGGTCATCTTTACGGAATGTAATATAACAAAAAGTGTATAAGGCAATAGCTAAATCTTCTTCCAGGTCTTTAGATTTATTAATTAAAGGAATATCCCATTCGTGTTTAGATTTATAGAATCCTTCTAAGACATGATCCTTAGGTAAGCTTAACTCCGTTTCAAGGTAAGATGAAAATCGTTCTATAAAATATTCCACATTTTTATATCTATAATTAGTTAGAGTTCCAAAATTTTTAGATTCCATCGTTTCATCTTTTAAAAAGTGATGAAATTCGTCAGTGCGTATATTAATCTTATTAAGAAAACTAATACTAGGTATTTGAAAATGTTCTTTAATTCTATCAATAAGAAAGTCTTCATGGATAATCTTATCGGAGCTATAAATATCTCTACAGAATTCTTGAATATCTTTAAAATTAGCAGAATTTTTGTGGTTTTTTACTTCCTTAAATATAAGGATAGGTAATCGTAAAGAATATAGAGGGATTTCCTTAAGCTCCTTAGCTATAGGATAAAATAAAGAAAAGATAAGCTTTAGTTTCCTTTCTTTATGTTCAGGATTGTTTTCTAAAAATTGTAAATATTCTCTATACTTCATATACATTAATTATATCTATTTTGGTAGAATTTTCAATGAGTATTAATTTTACAAATAAACAGGTAGAATCTATTTATTCTGCATGGAAAAGATATATAAAAAATATCCTTGGTTTAAAGGAGCAGAAGGTTTAGAAGATGAGATTAAGCACATGAAAATAAACGATGTGATAGATTTCTTGAATGATTGCTATAAGGAGATAATGAATAGTGAAACTCAAGAAGAAAATTATGAGCTAATGGTTATACTTAAGGGAATTGAAAGTAAAATATCAGATTTTGATCGAGAATTAATGCTAAAAGAAACGGTGGAATCAGCAAAGGAAAATTTATTTAGCATAGTAAGAAGGGAAAAATTTTATACAATCTTTCCTGAATATAAAGAAATTAAAAGATTAACTGATAAAGAATATAATGACCTAATTCATAAAATGCCTAATGAAGAGAGCAGAAAAAAATTAGAAAATTTACTAGTTAAAAGAATTCTTGAAAAAAGTGACTTTGAAGATTTCTTAATGGAAGATGTTGAAAATAAACTAGATAAACTGCTTTATAAGCAAATAGACACTTATAAAGAAATGAAACCTGTAGGGGTATTTAATTCTATATACGGGTATAATTTAGGAAGCTAGTTTAATGCTTTCTCGATATTTACTAAGCTTAGATAAAAACAAGTCATCACCATAGAATGTTCTAAAACAAAGAGTATTTAAAGCAATGGCTAAGTCCTCATCTAAAGTTTTTGACTTATTGAGAATAGGAATGTTCCAATCATATTTGGAATTATAAAAGCTTTTTAAAGCATAATCCTTAGGTAAATCTAACACGGTTTCAAGATAAGAGGAAAGCCTTTCTATGAAATATTTTACATTTTTATATCTATAATTAGTTAGAGTTCCGAAATTTTTAAACTCCAGAGTTTCATCTTTTAAAAAGTAACCGAATTCGTCAGTTCTTAGATCTGGTCTTGTAAAAGTATTAAAGTTTGATATTTGGAATTTTTCTTTAATGTTAGAGATAAGATAATCTTCATCAATGATTTTATCTGAGCTATAGACTTCTTTGCATAACTCTTGAATTTCTTGAAAATTAGGGGCTTTATTTTGTTCTTCAAGCTCTCTGAATATTCGGATAGGTAAACGTAAGGAATATAGAGGAGTGTCCTTTAGCTCTTTGGCTATAGGGTAAAATAAAGAAAAGATTAGCTGTAGTTTCCTTTCTTTGTGCTCAGGATTATTTTCTAGAAATTGTAAATATTTTCCGTATTCCATATATTAATTATATCTATTTTAGAGGATTTTTCAAGGATTTAATCTTTTTCAAAGAATTATTTCATGTGAGAGCATGCTTCATCTAGTATATTAAACCTTCGAGCTGCACTATAAGCATTTGGTTCAAATTTTTGGAAATTAGATCGTTTTTTATATTTTTTTGCAATGATCTTTATTTTTTTCTTTGACCACTTAGTTCTGCCACAAACCATATGGGAACAAGCGTTATTCAAAATTCCTAACTTTAAAGCTTTGTTGTAAGCGGATGGAGATTTTACAGAAAATTCTTTTTTTGTTCTGTAATTCTTTGCTTCTTTAATTATGCTCTCTTTAGTATGTCTTTTAAGCTTAATCTTCATGTGAGAACATACGATATCTAAAATTCCTAATCTCCTTGCCGCTTGATAAGCAGCGGCATTATTTTTTTTAAAATTACTTCTAGTATCATATTTTTTAGCTTCTGCTATTATTTTTTCTTTTGTCCATTTTTTTACTGTCCCACCTAAACCTCCAGCCGGGGCTTTATTTAGAATATTCCATCCATTTTTTTTGTATTCTTTAATTAAATTAGATTCTTCTCTAACGGCATCTTCAGCACTTAATTTTTCATTAAACATAATAAAAGTATGGCCAAGTTCGTTAGTTTTATTTATTATTGTTTTACTACTTTTCATATGTTCACGATACCTCCTATCGTAGTCATATGTTAATCCAACATATACTGACTTATCAGGGAACTCAAATGAATAAATCATTCTAATATACCTATTCCCTATTACTAATTTCATGCTTTTACGCACTTCCTCAAGAATTCCTATTTTTTTTGCTGCAGTATATGCTGCGGGGTAGGATTTAATAAAAGAGGTTATTGTTTTATGTTTCTTGGCCTCTTTTATTATTTTATTTTTAGTCCATTTAATTTGACGTCCGAATCTTTTTCTTTTAATAAATTCTAATTTTATTTGCTCTATTATATTTAAAGATTTAGCTTTCTTATATGCCGCATTATATTCTGTGATGAATTCATTAAAGTTTTTACATTTCTTTGCGGTTTTAATTATATTCTTCTTTGACCATTTAGTTTTTCCACAAGTCATATGAGAACAAACATTATCTATAATGTTTAATCTAATTGCGGCTTTATAGGCTGACCCTGATTTTTTCTTAAAATCATTTCTTATTTTATACTTTTTTGCTTCAATTGTAATAGTTTTTTCTGTCCATTTAATATTTCTTAATTTATTCATGTGCTTGCAGCAATTATCTAAAATTCCAAGCTTTTTAGCTGCTTGGTAAGCTCCAGGGCTTCCTTTAATAAAAGAGCTTATTGTTGCATATTTCTTGGCTTCTTTTCTTACTATCTTATCATTCCACCTTTGTTTTGCGTCTTTAGGCATATGAGAGCAAATCTCATTTAAAATACCTAATCGAATAGCCTTATAGTAAGCCGACGGGTACTTATTTTTTAATTTTTGTTTGTTTTTATGCTTTCTCGCCTCTTTTCGGATAGAATGGTAATTCCAATATCCACGAGAGAGATGCCCCTTTAAATCAAAATCCTGCAACCAATATTTTTTTACAGAAACATCATAAGCCTTCTTATTAGACTCTTTTAATTCTTTATAGGTCTTAATTTTGTTCTTCTTAATATAAGCTATAATACTCTTTTTCGTCATAGATAAATTATACCATTCATAAAAAATTAAATCAAATAAAAAAGGGGCTAAAAGCCCCTAATTGTTTATTAAACTATGCGTCTTCTTTCGTATTTTCTAGCCTCTCTACGAATTTCCTCAAAAGCCCATATCCTTGAAACTCCTGAAGATTTAGCTTGTTTGTAGATACTTTCTCGCTTAAGCCTTTTAGCACTTACAGCCGCGTGTTCAATTTGTTTCTTTGTTAATTTCATTCTACCTCCTATAGTATACCCTATCGGCTTAAAGAAGAATAACTTTAGATTTTTTACAAAAAAAGAGGCGAATGCTTATTAAAATAAGTAAAATATCAAAATAATACAATTTTATTGAAAAAATAATAAATTAGTGTATATTTATATAATGAGGTCATTATAATTGATTAATGAGATCAAAGAGCTGAAGAGCTTGCTAACTCCAAAACTTTAAGTTTAAGGCGAAACTAATTAGATTTAGATAGATAATTTTAACTATTATAAGATCTACTATGTAACGGAGTAACATAAAATAAAAGATCTATAGGAGTTAAGATGAAAAATGTCTTAGATAAATTAACAAAAGAAGAAATTAAACAATTATCCGAAAAATTATCAGAAGTAAATACAAAATACTATGGTAATCCCCTAAAAAAACATAAACAAGAAAAACTAATGGCAGATCTTTTTCAAGTTAAAGATTATAATACTTTAATGGGAATAGCTAGAATTGATTACAAAGAAGAAGGATTCTCTAATTTAAAAAAGGTAATCGAGGAATACCGTTCAGGTAAATTAAAGAATAATCATTGTTTGTTTATGGGTAGAATAGGAGTGGGTAAGTCTTCTTCCGCGAGGGCTTTTTTAGGAGCTATTACTCTGAATAAAGATTATGATATAACTATAATTGATTTGTTTAAGGGGGCTATGCATTATAGAGACTTAAAAGGTGATTTTAGGATAATTGGTCATGGAAAGGAAGAAAGGATAAAGGAAATTCTTTTAGGTCTTGAAAAAGAATTGAATAATCTAGATAATAGTAAAAAAAGAGATAGATTTATTGTAATTGAAGAATTTCATGGGTTTATGAATTTTCTAAGTAAAGATGAAAATTTATATAATATTTTTATTAATACTTTAAAAGAAGGAAAAAGGTTAGGATTAACGATAGCAGCAGTCACTCAAAGGGGAACTCCTGATGATATTCCTGAGGAAGTAGTAGATTTATTGTATAATAAATTTATTTTTAAATGTACAAAAACTGAATTTAATTATTTAATTGGTAGCGAAAAGGCATATAAAATAGATCCTAGAGAAAAGGGACTAGCCATAAATCAAAAAGGGGAAATTGTATATTTTCCTTTTAGTAAAAAAACTAAAGATGAAATACCCGAAGACTTAAAAGAAAAATTGCTAAAAAACAAGGTTTTTAGAGCTGATAAAGGATATTTTGAGGATAGCTAAGCTTCTTTAAGATCTAACAGTAAACCTAAATTTTTTAGAGTTTTTATTGTAAAATCACTTAGGTTAAACCATTCTCCATGCATATGCTCATCCTTTTCACTTTGAAGAGTTTTATGGATATAACTTTCAAGATCTAAGTATTTATCAGATCTTAAATAACTAATTATTTCTAACTTTAAAGGATTTCCTGTCTGAATTTCTTTTAGACGGGAGTCTATATCTCTAGTTGTGACACCCACTTTAATATGTTGAGGGTTATGAGAAGCTCCTATTACATAAATAAAACCTTTTTTGAAAAGTTTATTTAATTTACTTTTGTTATTTTCAGGCTCCTCTTGAAGATTAGAAAGTGATAAATTATAGATGTTTCCTTTCTTATAGTTCATTTCCACTGAGATTAGTTTCTTATTTTCTAGATTTTTAATACCAGAATTAATTGCATCTTTACTTAAATTAATATCTTCCTTTATTTGACTTTTAGGTAGATTTTGACCTGATAAATTATTTTTTAGTACGTAATAATAAAATTTAAATTCAGAAGGAGTCATGGATTTGAAATATTCAAAAGGAATTGTAGAATGACTTTCAAGATGGAGTAAATTGTAAGAATTTCCTAGTTTATAATCTTTTTTTACCTTTAAGATTAAAGATAACTTTTCTAATTGATTTAAAGCTTCTTTGGCTGTAGAATTAGAAATGCTACAATTTCTAACAATTTCAGAACAAGGTAAATTTTTTAAAACTCCCTGTTTTTGAATATTTTGTAGATAGATGAAAACTTTAAATTCAGTTTTGTTTAACTTTTTAAGTAAGTCCATAGTTATCCTTCTAATTCTAAACCTAAATTTGACAATACTTTTTTTGTAAAATTATTTAACAAGAACCATTCACCCATAAGGTTATCTTTCTCGCTAGATAGTATTTTATGAATATGAGTTTCTAAATTTAAATAGTTAGAATCTTTAATTATAGCTTTAACTTCAAGAGGATGAGGGTTGCCTGTTTGAATTTCTTTTAATCTAGAGTCTACATCTCTTGTGGTGACTCCAATTTTAATGTATTCAGCTTCTCCTTTTTTGCCTATAACATAAAGATATCCTTTTTTTACCTTTTCTTCTGATTCTTCAAGGTTATTAAATTCTTTTAAACTTAGATATCCGTTATCCGTGATCTTATATGTTGTACTGCCTATCCCGTGTCCTTTTTTAAAACGTAAATTAACTATTAAGCCTTTTTCTTTGAGTCTGTTTAAAGAATTTCGGCATCCTCCAACAGTAGTTCCGCATAAATAAGCAATATCTTTTACTTGAAAACTAGATTCTTTCTTTGAGTTTTCTAATCTTTTTATTTCTTTTAATATTTGCAACTCTAATAAGGAGGGAGTGGTTTTTTTTAAAGAATTATCGGATGATTTATTTAGAGTTACTTTTTCTAAGGATTTATATTTTTTTAAAACTTCTATAGTTATATCCTCAGATAAGCAAAAAGTTCTATTCGCTGAATGTTTTCCTTTTTTTAAGATAACATCTTCAAATATACCTTTCTTTTTCATTCTTAAGATACAATCCCTTCTAGATTTAGCATTTCCGGGAATATAATCTTCTAAAGAGGTGTTTGAAAGTTTAATCTGAGTATTCTCTAAGCTTAAGCCATTTTCGACCAGAGCTTTTAAGAGAAAATACTCTAAGGTATTAGGCTCTATATTATGGATATTTGTAATTGGATTGTTTTCTTCATTTTTCATAAATTATCCTCGTGAGAAAAAAAACAGAAATTTTCAAGGACTTTTTTTGTAAAATCGTTAAAAATAAACCACTCCCCTTTTAATCTTTCAGAAGATAAAGATTTATGTATTGAGTATTCTTGAGAGGAAAAATCCTTTATTTTACCTAATAGAACTAGATCTGAAGGATTCCCTGTTTGAAGCTGGTCGAGTCGCTTATTCACATTTCCTGATGTATGGCCTATTTTAACGGCATTTTTTTCAGAATCTAATATAGCGTAAATATTAACTTTTTTCCCTTCTTTTATTGACCCATTTTTCTGATCACAATTATTTTTATTTTTTTGATAATCTATAAAATCTTTACTTAGAGTGAAAAACCTATATTTTAATCCAGATCCCCCTGTAGAGTTTGAAGATTCTATAATTATCCCTTTTTTTCGAAGCTTACTTAAAATACTTCTAAAATTACCTCTAGAGGTGTTTAATTTGTCTATGGATTCTAATATATTTATCTTTGAAGTGCCTTTATTGTCTATATTATTAAGTAATATATTCACTAATTGATCTTGTTTTCCTGATAGTTCAAAATTTTTATTGTATGAGCTAAAAAACCCTGTAGAGTCTTCTATATTTGAATCTCTTTTATTTTTTTCATGGAAAGAAATATAATCTTGATTTATTGTGAATATTCTAAAATCAGATCTAGAAGAGTCATTAGACTCTGAAGATTTAATCAAAATCCCCTTTTTCTGTAAGTTGTAAGTATTATTTTTAAGATCTTTTTTACTCATTCTTAAATTTTCTAGAAGTTCAGGTATATAAATAGTACATGTTTTCTCTTGTTGATCATAATTATTTATTAAAAAATTAGCTAATTCCATTTGTCTACCTGAAAGGATAAAATTTTTACTATTTTCCATTTCCTACTCCTTTAAATCCAGCCCTAAATTTTTCAAAACAGTTTTTGTTAAATCACTATACTTAAACCATTCACCTACTAAATCATTTTTCTCACTAGAAAGAATTTTATGGATATGACTTTCTAAATTAAAATATTTCTTGTCTTTAATTACTCCTTTAATTTCAAGGAGGAATGGATTTCCTGTTTGAATTTCTTTTAACCTATATTCTACATCTCTAGTCGTTACCCCTATCTTTACATAATCTGAATTTCCTACTTGCCCAATAACATAAAGATACCCAATATCGTTATTTTCCTGTTGAGTAGGCTCTTGATTGGAGGCAGTGTTTATGTATTTTTTCTTAATAAGGTAAAGATTCCCTTTAGTTCTATTGGACTCAAGAGTCTCTATGAATGATTTTAATTCTAAACTTTTTAAACCATTTATGATTGCGTCCTTTTTAAAGCCAACTTTTTCTGATATTTCTTTTGTATTTACTCTAATTCTTAGGCCATTATTAGAAAGATAGCAAAGGTATAAGTATATTTTTAGCTCTAAAGGTTTTAAGTTACTATAGACATCTTCACCGAACATAGATTCTAAAACATTTAATTTTTCGGAAGTTTTAATTTCCGTTGGTTTTCGTTTTCTATCAGAAACGCTGACATATTCCTTTAAAATTTTGTATTCTTTTTTTAATCCGTTCATTCTTGTCTGAATGAACCCATGAATCTCTAATATTTCAGTTGATTTGGTCATGCTACCTTGATTAACTCCATAATCATTGTGTAAAGATTTTCTTGAAACGTGAAAGAAATTATTTTTACTTTGTTTGGATTCTTCAGATAGTGCTTTGAATAACCTTTGAACATTGATACTTTGAAGCTCAGGATTTTTCAATATTACAATAAGATTTTCTTCATTAGAGTTCATGGTACATCTCCTTTAAGGTTTAATTATATAGTACCTTAAAATAAAAGTACATACTTTTTTTTGTATTATTTTGAGGCGGTTTTGTTAGAGAATTCCAATATTAATGAAAAATTTCTATATTTTTTATTTAATTACACCGATAGGTTTAAAAGGAATAATAAAAATGAGTTATATTTTAAGCGGATTAGATTATTATATAAAAAACGAAAGGAAAAAAAAGAATGTTTAGATGTTTACTCTTTAGAGGGTTTATTCATAAATCTTTAGAGAGTGAAAAGAGTGACTTGAAGGGTGAATTGTTTAAGTTGGCTTCGTACAGTAAAAAATTTTTAAGTAATATAGGTATTTATATTTAGGGAAAGGGGCTCAAAGCCCCTCTAATTAATTAACAAGATTATAGTCCTCAAAATCCTTAAATTTTTCAGATAAATCTTTTCGTATAGTTAATAACGGGTAAGTAGTACCTTCTTTCTTTTCACTTTCGAAATCTCTAGATACTTTTAAATTGTATTTATTTTTTAAATACACTAAAAGATTAAGAAAATTAGGAATACCTATAGAATTTTCTATGCTAACCCATTTACTATGCTGTAACAGGAAAGGGTGAGCCACAAGCTCTCTGTCGTCTACCCAGGATAAATCCTTTTGAGTTAAAACTTTTTTAATCTCTGGGTCTTTAGTTAGCTTGTACAAATCTAAAAATAAGTTCTGAAAAGGACCATCTTTAAGTAAAAAATCTAATTCTAACTGACCAAATTTTAAATGAATTATATCTCCGAAGCTAGGAGGAAAAACATCTTCAGATATATCATAATTTATGGTCGATTCCTTAATTTTTTTAATTGATTCGTTTGTTTCTTTAAGCTCTAAAGAAATTTTATCTTTATTTTTAAGTTTAGATTTTTCTACTTCGGTGGATAGATCGATTAAATTAGGGAACCTGCCTTCAATATTAATATATAAATCAAGTATTAATGACTTAAGGAATTCCTCTTCTCTTTTAAGTAAATTATTCCCTAAAACCTTTTTTAGTTTATATAAAATATTTGTCAGTTCCTTGTCTTGAGGTACAAGATCTCCTGGGTTAATTTTAAGTAATTTTCTTAGCTTTATGGTATCTTCTTTTGATAAATTCATTTTCATAGATAAATTCATAAGGCCTTCATTCTGACTATTTTTATCATAATTTTTATAATATCCAGAAATGTATACCTTTAAATCTCTGTAAGAAATACTGTTAATGTCAGAGTTCCTAAAAATAGAAGAAATATCTTTGTAAAATGTTACAGTATTTTCCGTAGTTAGGTTAAAATCTTCTAGTTTTTGAGCTAAATTTTGAGATTCGAATATCATAACTGATTCTTTATCTTTTAATTCTTCTGAAAGATGTTGAAAATCTGTATTCTTGTCTACAAAAATATAATAGATAGAATCTCTAACAGCAAATTTAACATTTAAAGATGAGGATTTTCGAAGATGTAAGCTCTCATCATCTTTTCCTTGATAAAAATCTTCAATTAAATAATCAATCTCATTATCTGAAATTTTACAATCTTTTATGTTTTGTCGAATTATGTAGTCTTTATTGAATTTTTTACAAACTCTTTCTATTTTAGAGTTTTTTACGATACTATTTTTAAAATCTAAATTGAATAGCCCTTGAACGGACTCAAGTCTTGTTTTCATTTATTGCTCCTTGTTTTTTCATAATAATAATGTATAACAATCATCCAAATACCTAAAAATAGGCAAATGATTAAATAAATAGCATACACTAGAAAATGCATGCTAATATATAAATAGACTTAAAATTAATTTTTATTTAATTTTATTTAAGAAAATTTTCAATATAAGAAGTATCTTTGTCAAAAAGTGGAATCTCATAATCAAAAACAAGCTTTCTTCTAGTAATAAAATCTTTACCTTCCAAGAACCTTTGAGATTCCAAGGGTAATTCCTTAACGCTAACCTCAACATCTTTTCTAATTAAAGAAAATCCTCTTTTGAATTTAGTATCTAAATCGTTAAAGTTAAACCCTAATTTTTGATAGATTATTTCATTCTTCTCCTGTACATTCTTTTTCATTAATAAATTAAAAACTTCTTTTTTAGACATTCCTAATTCTTTTTGCAATTGATAATAAGCGTAACTATATACGGCATTCTTATAAGCATCACGTTGTCTCCAAAGAAAAATATTATTTACATCCCTTTCAGGGACATTAAATGCTCTACAGTCAAAATTAACTGATAGGAATTCATTTCTAGTATCTAGAAAATACTTATTAAATCCATTTGAAGCAATAGAGGCAGTTAAGGAGCACAGTTTAGAAACTCTATCTCCAAGTTTTCCTGGTTTATCTCTATTAAAAAGTAGGATAGATATTTCATCTGATTGACTATAAGCAAAAGATGCTCCTAGGTATTCCATTAAAGCTTTCATAGCTTCTTCCATCCCCTTTCTAAATTCTTCATCGAACGGCTTTTCGAATTCCATTTTTTTAGTCATTTTAGAAAAGCTATTCCCGTCAAGGCGAAGGATAATAGGCATATAGGGAGTTAATACTTGATCTGAAGACCTTTCATATTGTTTACATCTATTTGCAATTGTATTTTTCATTTTTACCTCTATTAGTAAACTATATATAAAATAAGGACTAAAGTAAATGTAAAATATCAATAAATCCATGTAATTATGAGGATAAACACTTACAATGATTTCTTTACGGCCATACGCAAGGATAAGGCCCTTACGATTTTTAGCTTTCGGATTTACGCTTATAGCTACCTAGGACACCGTAACCTGCCCTTTAATTAAATTAATCTATAACATATTCAATTTCATCAAACTCAGACTCTAAAGGCATATAAAACATCTTCATGAATTTTACTAATACATATTCATTCAATACTTTATCTTCTCTTAAAGAATTTCTCCTCATTAATTCATCATAAGAATTAAGAAAAACCGTAGCCTTTCTTAAATATCCCTTTTTATTCAGATATTTTTGTCTAGATTTTCTAGGACAATTAGTCATATCTACAACGATATCCTCACCATTTTTCATAGCCTTCATTAAATTATTATGAAGTAAAGAATCTACTGAATTATTACCCTTATTTTCTTTTTCTTTATTATGAGCCTCATTATAGCTTAAATCAGGATATTTCTCAGTGATTAAATCATCCCGAGAAATTATAGTCTCATTTATTACATTCTCTTTAATCCATGTGCTTTTTCCACTACAAGGAGGGCCTATTAATACATTAATAGTCGCTTGATACTCTCTATCTTCTTTTTTAGTACATTTAACTTCAGGAAAATCTCTTCCTTCATCTAAATTAAATCTCCCTAAAGAATCTGCCTTAGATACTTTCATTAAGCTATCAATAAAAGAAGGATCTTCATTTTTAAATAAAGCATTAAATTTATTATATGTAAGTTTAAAGATCTCGGTATGATAACATATAAGTCTTAATACTTTAATTTTATCTTCATCACTAATATCTAGAGTATTTAAGTAATTCAAAGCAATAAAGCACGATAATCCCTCATGACCAAAGTATCCTACACGTTTTTTATCATCCATAGAAAGTCTGGACATAGGTTTACCTACATCATGAAGTAAACAGGCTAAAGATTCAATGAAGGATGAATTCATTTCTCTAGCCATAAGCATAACCATCATGGTATGAGACCAAACATCACTTTCTAAGTGATAAGGATTTAAGTTGTCTATATCATAATGATGATCAGAAGCCTTCATCTCTTTTACAAGATCAGGCATCTTTTTTTGAAAATCAATGATTAATTCTTCAATTTTCATCATTATCTCCTTTTTAAAATAATCTAATTATTATCTCCAGCTTGAATGTCTTCTAAAGAAACACCTAACTCTCTTAAGAAAACTCTACAATTTTCTAATCTATAGCAATGCTTTAATAAATACTTCTCATAAGTATCAATAACTCCTTCTCTTGTGGGATTATTATAATTCCTACCCGCAAAAAATAAAAGTTTGTGTTTTGCATACTTTTTACTCCATGAACTTCTATCTCCATTATTATCTTCTATAATAGATAAAACTTCATCTGTAACACTCTTGATGTGAGAAGATAAAACTTTCTCAATCTTTTCTGCATAAATTACTCTAATATCTTCAGGGTCATTAATTAAAGAAATGGCATCATCTAGAGTCTTTTCTAAAATCATTTTAACAATTAAATTCTCTCTAATTAAAGAATCCGTCATAATACCGTGACGATCAAAGTACCACTTAGTCTTAATCTTAACCATTTTAAAATCATTATCTTTATGTAGAGATAGAACCCATCCTTCAGTATTATCTGCGACTTGAGCTTTTTCAATGAAATTAGCTAAAGTATCTAAATCAATCTTTTCGGATATTTTAACTAAATATTTGTCTACTAACTCATTATCATATATATCTAAGTACTCTCCAGTATTCTCATCTCTAAGTTGAAGTAAAATTAATTCTGAATTTTTATAGCCTACAACGATTCTATTAAAAGGACTAACGTACTCAAAGATTGCAGCTAAGCCTTGATCTAAAGTATCAGATACAAAATTATAAAGGTTTTCATCTTCTTCTAGTAATTTTTGGGCTTCTTTTGCTTGAGAAGATTCAAAGCTCATTTTACTCTTAGCTCTAATTTTACCGTTAGGAAAACGAACAAATCTAATTAAAGATCCATCAAGTTTATCTTGAACTCTAGTTACAGTATAATCTTTAAGGTTGTCTAAAAGATAATCTTCACATTGATTTAAGTTAAAGAATTTATGAAGGTGTAAAAACCTCTTAGGTCCATCTTCTGTATGAATATAGGTTAAACCTCTCATGTCTTGAGCATTAAGAGATCCATCACTTAAAGGATCTTTAAAATCTGTAGGATTAGCGATATAGTAATCAAACATAGAGACTTCACAGCCTTCTACTGTATGTTTAGCTTCATAAAAAGCGTTGTTGTTTTTAGTTATTTTTAAGCATTCTTCGTAGCTAAGCATAATAATCTCCTATATTTAGGATAACATAGAGAATGTAAAATGGCAAGGGAAATTTGGAATTTTTAATGATTTTAGAGGGATTAATCTAAATTAATAATCTTAAGGCCACAATCCAGGTCACTCTCAATAAATTTCACGAGATAATCTCTAGATTTGTTATAAGATGAAAATCTTTCGCCTTTAGGTAAGGGTTGGCCTACATGAAGACGAGGTCTATTTAGATCTTTAAAAGCGATATGCATAGATTTTATAATGTTTAATGTATTGATCTTGTTATTTTTATTCATGTTATATTTCTCATAAAGATTATTTATTATTAGTTTTAAGCTCTTCGGCGATATTAAATAAATAATCGACATCTTCTTGATTTAGTGCAGCAACCAAATCTACATTAACTTCATTTAGTGGCCCATTTGTGTAGACTACAGGGTTGTATCCTCCATTTCTTACAGCTTGATCTAAATCTTCTTTTGTAAAATCTAAATTTTTGTATTTCTTTCTTCTTTCTTTTCTCATAGTATTTTCCTAGTATATTCAGTTAAATCTAAAGGGCAAATAGTTGATGTTATTTTGAATTGATATATTCCTGGCTCAAAACTCCACTTTGGTCGACTCTAATTAAAACTTCAGAAGTTTTAGCAATTACTTCATTAGATCTTTCAGGGGGGCAAACTACAGTATTTCCAACATATAGACCTTTAGCATTATGATATTTTTCAATTAGATCATAATCTTCATGGCTAACGATTAAAATTCCTTCCGAATTTCTAAGTTTTAAATCTCTTATTCTTCTAAGTTCTTCTAGTAAAGTCATAATGTATCCTTTTAATAAATAAAAATTATTGAGAGTGGTCTTTATCTGTAGGATTATTGTTTTTTTGATTATTTTTATCTACAGCTTCTTGAAAAATTCGTATTCCATCCTCTAACATTTCGTCATAATCGAAATACATTCTATTACCCTCATAATAAACGGTTTTTCCATTTACTTTCTCTTCAGAAACTAACATCTGTTTTAAAAAATTAAGAAGTGAATTGTCGTTAGATTTCTTCATATCCGCCTCCAGTCAGATAATATCACTCTATCGGCAAAATATCCAGTAAAATTAAATAGATACAAATACCTTGATAATTATAGCTATTTATATAGCTATATCAAATAAATAGATTAAATTCAATCATTTATATTAATTGGGTCATTTTTGACCTAATTAGCTTTTTAATCAGGTCATATGTCTCATTTTAATACTTGAATAAAATATAATCTAGTGATATATTTATATAAAAAGGGGTAAACTATGTTAATTAAAAGTAAATTTAGAGATTATTATGATAATTCAGCCTCTTACGGAATTGATAAAACTGTAGTATATTCTAGAGATACTATTAAAGATGATAAATTATTTCATGAAAAATTCAAAGAAAGAAGTTATAGAACGGAGAAGTATTTTTATCCTAAATCGGAAAGCAGATATAGAATGTATAGATCAGATTATAATACTGATAATTATACAGTAAATACTTTTTTAATCGCTTTTTGTGGAAAATATTACCCTGGTTATAAATTTGTGAAAACCAATGAAGAGCATATCTTTTATAGCAAAGAAGAAGTAATAGATTTCTATAATAAAAATAATATGGAAATCGAAAAGGATAGGAGGGGGTTTTTTTCGGGAGTAAATAGCTTAGTATATATGGAAAAGTTCTTTGATCGAAATACTTGGAAATATTTAGATGAATTATTTCAAGAGTTTAAAGTTCCTGTCTTTGCTTTAGAGGGTAAAACTATAATTAATAATCCTGTATTGAAAGATTATAAATTTGGTAAGGTAAAGAAATCGCCAGAGGCATTTCAGGATATCTTTATGTATATTTCAGGAGTTTTAGGGACAAATGAAAATGAGATGATAAATATCTCAGATGAAGATAAAAGAGACAAGAAAGGTTTTGATAAGTGGAGCTTTAAGAAGTTACCTACAAAAAAGAAATAATTATCAACTTATATCTATAAAGCTAAAGTAAATCTAATTTTATTCCGACAAGATATAACAGGAATTTATTCGATGAAAATACAATATAAAGAATTTAAAGAAAAATATCCAAAGGAATATGAATACCTAGTAGAACGAGGTGTACTTCATGTTTTGACCTCTAAAGAGCATATAGAAAATGAATACATTGATAAGAACCTTAAAGGTGTAAAAATAAAGTGCCTACCAAGAGGGTATTGGAATGAAAAAACTGTTAATAAATTAATATCTCAAATAAGTCCAAACTTCAAAGGCTTTAGTGAAAGGTTCCCCGGAGCATATGACTATATAGAAAGGTCAGAAAAAAGATTAGAATTCCGCAGAAAAATAGGAAGAAGAGTAGATGATAGGAACAGTTTAGAGGTAGGAAGAAAATTTAAAACAAAAAAAGAATTCAGACTAAAAGAAAATTATCACTACAATAAGGTTATCACTAATAAGCAAATGCATCTTTTAACTCATTTTGAAACATTACCTTATAGTGTAGAAAAAAATACATATGAGAAATGTAGAAGGGTTGCAGAAAAATATAATAGTGTCTCAGATTTTAGAAAAAACGATTTAAACATATACAATAAAATAATGCTAAAAAAATGGCTTGATTTAATTCCCTATAAGAAAGATTTTAATCAAAAACCGAAGAATTATTGGACAAAAAAATTAGTGATCGAAAAGATAAAAGAAACAAATTCATGGAATGAGTTTCGGAAGTTATACCCTGGAGCATATTCTGCAGCTAAAAAATTTAAAATAAAAAAAGGGGAATTTTATAAAAAGAAAAAGATAACGAAAAGAGACTGTAGAGAATTAGCCAAAAAGTATGAAAGCAGAGGGGATTTTCGAAAAAAAAAGGAAGATATTACAACTTCGCTAAAACTAATGGGTTTCTAGATCAAATATGCACTCATATGAAGACAGAGAGACTTAAGAGAGATTATTGGACAGAAGAAAAAATATTAGAAGAGGCAAAAAAGTATATTAAATTTACAGATTTTTTAGAGAAATCTAATTTAGCTTATAAGATGGCTAAGGAGAAAGGATTAATTAAAGAAGTCAAGAAGATAACTAAAACTTTCTCTTATAGTACTAGTTTTAAAGAAGAGAAAACAAGAGCGATAATATCTTCGGCAACAGGAAAAGATTTTGATAAAATAAATTTTAAACATAAGGGAAAAAGAATAGAGCTGGATGGCTATAATAATAGCTTAAAACTAGCATTTGAATATAATGGAAGACAACACTATGAGTTGTTAGAGAGGTTCCATAATACTTGGGATGGATTTATTAAGCAACTAGAAAGAGACGATAGAAAAAAAGAATGCTGTAAAAATAAGGGTATTAGATTAATAACTATTCCTTTCTGGATAAAAGAATCTGATTTAAAAGATTATATATTGAAAGAGCTAGACATTTTATCGATAAAATATAGCGAAAAAAATATTGATAAATGTATTAAAGAAAAATATTTTGGCTTAAAATGGGACGTTAAGAGTATAAAAAAGGAAGCAAAAAAATATAGGACTAGAAATTCTTTTCGTTTGGGGGCAGTAGGAGCTTATAATGCGGCAAAGAGATTCGGCATTTTTGATGAGGTATGTTCTCACATGTTATCTAAAAAAGAAAGGATGTTAGAAATTCTAAACAAATGGGATTATGAATCATGCAAAAAAGAAGCAGCCAAATATAAAAGTAGGTGGGAATACCAGAAAGGAAGTGGAGGAAGTTATAGACGAGCCTGGAAAGAAGGGTGGTTAGAAGAATTCTTTCCTAAAAAACCCTGAGGAAAACTAAAATTTGACAATAAAAATACAGATATTAAAATTCTAAAAGAAATATTAGAGGGGTTATCTGAAAGAATTTCAAAGCAAGGAAAAATAAGTTAGGTGATATATTAGAAGGGAATATTTAAAATGGTAAATTAATTCTATCACCTAAAAAAAATAAATATCAAAGATATGTTGATTTTTTTTATAATAAAAGTTTAAAAGGCTAAAGATGGTAACGTTAAATAAAGGGATAGTTATGCCGCATTTTTTCTTTTTGATAGATAATTTAAATAATATGGTTTTAATTCTTCTCTAATCTTCATATATTTAGAATTTTTATCCCTATCTCCGCTATAAAAGAAAAACCTACCAATGGCATTAGCTACCATATAATCTAAATCTTCTTGTGAATATTCTCTATTTTTTACTTCTCTTCTATTTTTACCTCTTAATGGAGTAATGATATCATTAAATCTTTTAATATTTTCTTCAGAAATTAAATTATTATACATTCTATTCTTAAGTTCTTCTGGGATATATAACATTTCAGATAGTTCATCCATAGCCCTTTTAAAGAAAACCAAGTTGTATTCTTTATTGGTATTTTTTATATGTATTGGCCCGTAAGGAATTTCATCCTTAAAGCTAATGCAACCAAGTCTCCGCCTATTTATTTCAATAGGGCTCTTATAAACAGGCTCCCTCGGAAGATCTGATTCTTTTATGTTGTAAGTTTTAATGAAATAATTTCTTATAAACTCTCCTGAAACTTCACCATTTAAGTCTCTCAGGAAGATTAAAGAATCATTAATTATAGAAACAGTATTTAAAGTATCTGAAAAAACAATCGCCCCGTTAGGTTCAAAGTACTTTTTATTGATGTAAGTGTCAACATCTCCAGGAATGTCTCTTATTTTAACTTTAATGGGGCCTTTTCCGTAATTTATAATTAAGGAGTCATCTTTAAAATAATCCAGAAAGTTCTTGCAGAAAGCATTTAGGTAGATAAAAATCTGAGGACCTAGCTCATAAATATTCTTAGAAAAATTAAAATTATCTTTTACGAAAGGTGAAAGGTCTTCTATGACTAAATCAATAGCATCATATATAGGTGCTTTAGGTAGATGTTTAGTCCTCTCTCTAATTTCTCCTATAGATAAATTTTCCCAATCGTTTTTTGAACTCATACCTAATTATACCTAATTACTACAGAAAAACAAGGTTTTTGTAAATTTTATCTATTTATTTTCTATGAAAAATATTGGTGTTGTAAACTTTAAATCCAAAATAAAAAAACTGGACATTAATCTATATAATTTAATGGATTCTGATCATTCAGAAATTAATTCTTATTTAAATAAGCAAAAAAAAGAATATTTCTACGATTTTAATTTAAATGATCTTAAGGCGTTACTGAGAAGTGTAGTAGAAAATGGGATAGATGAAACTTCAATATATTTTAAGAAAGTAGATAAAATTGTAAATTTTATTGAAAATGCAAGTAATGAATTCCAGAACTATGACGCGAAAATAGAGATAGAGGCCATAAAGCAAGAAATTAATAAAGATAAGCTTAGGTTCTTTAAAAAGGCCGTAATGTTTGACGGAAAGCAACGAGATATAGTAATGGATAAAATTGATGAGAAAGATAAAGAATTGACTTACGAATACGAATATATTGCTGATAATATTTTAACTTCCCTGTGGAAGGCGGGATTTGAAGAGAAAATCGAACGTGTCTTTTTAGATTCTAAGGTAGAAGAACTCCCTTATTTTCATTTCTCTAATTATAATAAAATGCTTATAGATAATAAAGTCTCACATATCTATTATTAGTAGGTAAAGAAATTTTTATCTTTTCAGTGAAAAGGTATTTATCTGATTGAATTTCCTCTTTTGCTATTTTCAAGGCTCGTCCATAGGTCTAATTCCAAAAGGCGCCCCCCATAGATTTTTTCGTAAAGATTTCTAAAAGCAGTTCTAATTCCTTCCTCTAAAACTGGATGGTAATAAGTTTGATTTAAAGCGTCTCCAGCAGTCATTTGATTATCAATTGCCCAAGCTAATAAGTGAGCTAAGTGATCCCCTTCAGGCGCTATAAATTCAGCACCTAAAATTTTACCAGAAATATTAGAAGCGTAGATATGCATTAGTCCTTCTTCTTTTAATTTAACAATAGCTCTACCTTGACCCTCATAGCTAACTTTTCCTGTAGAGAAATCTATGTTATTTTTCACTAAATAATCGTAATTTTTCCCTACAATTGCGATATTTGGATCAGAGAAGGTAATAGCTAAATTAACTCTTTTTTGGAAACATTTTGTAGGGTTAACACTATTATAACCTGCAATTTTACCTTCGTCAGCCGCTTGATGTAAAATAGGGTATTCATTATTAACATCACCGACAAGAAAGATATTTTCATATTTTTTTAACTGAAAAGTACCTATATCAAATTCTGGAACTTCCCCTTGTTTATATCCTAAATTATCTAAACCTAAATTTAAATTAGGACTTCTTCCTAAAGATAAAATTATTTTATCTACTTCCACTTCAAAGCCTTTAGATTTGACAATAATTCCAGTTTTAGTAATATCAAAGGAATCTACTCCAGAAAAGGAAATATTCTCAAAATTCTTTTTTAGACTAGAAATAGCATACTCCTGAATCTTAGGGTCAGTTAATCCACCTACGCTTTTCCCAATAGTAAATCCATAGGTTTTAACTTCTAATTTAGATAAGGCTTGACCTAATTCAGCACCAATAACTCCTAATCCAATAACGGCTACTCTATCCGGTAAATCCTCTAATTCAAAAAAATCATTAGTAGAGATCATATAATCTTTATAGGGCCTCCACGCTTTAGGAAATATAGGAGAAGATCCTGTAGCTATAATTATCTTTTTAGCTTTCACTATTTCTCCCTCTAGATCTAATGTATTTTTATCTATAATTGCTGCTCTTTTTCTAACTAAATGAGTGTCAATCCATTCTTCCATTCCTAAATTAACAGATTTAACAAAGCGATCTCTTAATTTTCTAGTATGAGCCATTACTTTTTTCTTATTTAAAATTAAGTTTCCACCTTCATGAATTCCTAACTCTTCTAATTTAAATATTCTATCATAGTCATTAGCCACTTGAATAAGAACTTTTGAAGGCATACACCCAACTCTAGCGCAAGTAGTCCCTAATGGACCATCATCAACAACTATATAATTGTCAGTTTTTTTTGCAACTTCTCTTCTCGCAGAGAGGCCAGCAGTCCCGGCCCCTATTATTATAACATCAAATTCTTTCATTTTAATCCTCTAACAGTTTTTCTAATTCATCAGATCCACCAATATGTTTTCCATCAATAAATACTTGAGGAAAACTTTTTCTTCCACTAATGGCAACTAATGTTTTAATAGAGTAATCTTTATTAAGAGTATGCTCTTCGTAAACCAAGCCTTTACTGTTAAGTAATCTTTTAGCTTTTTCACAGAATACACATCCGTCTCTTGTATAGATACTAACACTTTTAGGTTTATCAATTTTTAAATAATCTAACATGGTATCAGCATCGGAAACATCAAAGGGATCTCCTTCAATTTCTTCTTCAGAAAAATGCTTTTTAATAACACCATCTTCTACATAGATAGAATATCTCCAGGATCTAGGCCCAAAGCCTATTTCGCTTTTATCTACTAACATTTCTAAAGATTTAGATAACTCTCCATTACCATCAGGAAGCATAGTTATATTATGAGCTTTTTGATCTTCTTGCCAAGCATTCATGACAAAGGTATCATTTACGGATAAGCAAATAACATCATCTATTCCATTTTCTTTAAATGCATTATATAATTCATTATATCTAGGTAAATGTGTTGATGAACATGTGGGGGTAAAAGCTCCAGGCAAGGCGAAAAGGACCACTTTTTTTCCTTTAAAGTAATCGTCGGTTGTTTTTTCTACCCATTCACTACCTACACGAGTTTTAAATATAATTTTTGGTATTTTTATTCCTTCTAAGTTTTTCATAAAAAGATCTCCTTCTTATGAAATAAATATATCTTTTTGAGGAGAAAAGTTCTAAATACCTGATATTATTTGTCTATATCGTGATAGTTTTAATCTATTGAAATTGTTAAGTGATTGATTTATCTTATTAAAGTAAAAAAATAGTTAGTCAAATAGTCTTTTAAAAAACTATTTATATATTATGAACGTAATATATAAAGAAAACATATCTAAAGAAAAAAAAGAAATGATAGAGTATGTTATTGATTTTACCTTAAAGGTCTGGGGTGTTGATTCGTCTAAAATTAACTTGTATACGGTTTTTAATTTTAAAAATGAAGAAAGTGAATTAAATTTGGATGAAAATCAAAAAAATGAAGGTGCAGGTTTTCTGATAAAGTATGATAAAAATAATTATGGTTTATTTTTAAGGGAAGAGGTCATATATAATAATTCAGATTGTGAGGAGGAGAAGTACGTAAACTTTTTAAGAATATTGATTCATGAAATAATTCATCTTAAACAATACCTATCGGAAGAGTTATATTTCAATAGTAAAGATGAATTTATGTGGAAAGGAAAAAATGTAGATAATTTAAATTACGAGGATATGCCCCATGAGATAGAGGCTTACGAGTTCCAGGATAAAGTTTTATTGTTGTTTTTTGAAGAATTTAGTGTTCTTCATGAAGCTATTTAATCTAATTCAGGAAGCAATTTTTCAATATCTTTATATTTTTCTAACTCGTCTAAATCAGATTGGATATCTTTCCCCCAGGTTCCCTCAGAGCAAGACTCTTTATTTAATTTATTGTAATCACAGTAAGAACTCTTAGTTTTAAGGTTTGGGTCTTCCATATTGATTACCACAGCGCTATAAATTAAAAAAGTGTATAGTTTTCTCATAAAACTCCTTATTATTAAATAATAACATAAAAAAATAAGAAAATCTTCTAAAAATGTAAAAAATCTATTTATAGGAGATAAAGGAGATGATATGAGAAATGAAGCACTTGTTCAATGGCATGACGATAGTGATTATTCAAAAGCTAAAAGAAATGAAGTTTTAAGTAAAGTATTAAAGAACCCGGATAAATACTTAGAAACTAAAGATGATAGTTATACGGTATACCAACCTACGGTATACTTAAAATTTGATGTAGAAGATGAAACCTACCTAATCCATTTATCAACTGTTATGAAAGATGAAAACGGGGATTATGATGAGAATGAACTGAATAGCCGCGCTGAGGAGGCGATCTCTGGGATGCTAAGTGGCGAAATTGAGATAGAACCTAGGTTATATTAAGATAAAGCCCGGCTCTCCGGGCTTAAATGTGTCAAATTAATACAATATAAAAAAAATTAAAGTTTTAAGATAGATAGCCGATAAGAGAATATGGAAATTATCGGAAGAAAATTATATATTTCGTTAGGTATTGTTTTAGGAATACTGTTATATCATCTGCTGCTATCAGATAAGTTAGAAGAAAGAAGAAAAGAATTAATGTTCTTTAATTATGCTAATGGTTGCACTTTAGGTTTAAAGATTAAGGCTGAGAGATCAGGGAATTTTGAATTAATTAAAGACTATCAAAAGTTCTGCGGAGAGCTTACATTAATGTATAGAGAAAATTATGAAGATATTTCTAGACAAATGGAAGATATTGAAAGAAAAAGAGGTAATAGGTAACTATTTACCTCTTCTTTTATTATCTAAATTTATTTCTTCTTCAGTTGCAACTTCTAAATCCAATTCAAAATCTAA
>CEPZ01080515.1_pt1 | contig 25038 bp, 23 predicted proteins | sample 530461 | NCBI WGS metagenome assembly CEPZ01 (sample SAMEA2620106, study PRJEB7988) | marine metagenome | isolation source: saline water (ENVO:00002010), including
CCTACTAGAAGGAACATATAAGTGGAGTATGTGGTGCGAAGATTCTGCAGGAAACAACAGAACTACTTCTAACCGCTCAATCACTGTGAGTGCAGATACCCAGCCACCGAATATAACTCTCCAAAACTTTATTGAAACAGAAAAGAAAGAAACAATTGAATTCAATTATACTGTTGTTGACAACGGATCTGGGATTGAAAAATGCGAACTCATTGTTGATGAAAATGTTGTGCAGACCAGCACGTCTATAACTGAAAACGAGAGCCAGCACTTCACTTATGGACTTGCAGAAGGAGATTGGGCATGGAGTGTAAAATGCACTGACAACCATGCAAATTACAAGCAATCAGACAGTTCGCAAGTCAGTATACTGCTTCCTCCGCAAATTGAATTAGTGTCTCCGGATGACAATCAAGAAACAGTGGATGACGAACTGATTTTCAAATATATTCCAAAATCTACAAGGAAAATAGAAAGATGTGATTTGTGGATAGGTGACGAACTGAATCAAACTAGTTTTGATATTACTAAAGATAAAGAAAACAGTTTTGAACTAACCCATGTGCCAACTCAGCTTATTGAATGGACAATCCAGTGCCGAGATTCTGAAGAAGTTAGTGTAAATGCAAGTGCAAGAACTGTAATTGTAACTACAACTGAAATTCTAGAAAGCGCACCTCCTGCAGTTATGTTAGTGCATCCAATTGATATTACTATTGTTAACAAAACTAAATTCTCTTACAAAGCAAGTTCTGAACTACTAAATATCACAATCTGTGAGCTGTTTATAGATGATTTATGGAATGAAACAGATGCAGAAGTTGAAACAGGAGTTCAGCAAGATTTTAGTGAAATAAGTTTTGAACTTGGAAATCACTCTTGGTATGTGCTTTGTATTGATGACAGAGATCAGTCAACATTCTCTGAAAACTCTTCATTTATTGTAACAGATAAGTCCCCTGAACCAGTAAAGGAACTGCAGTTTGACAATGAAACAATTGAAGCAGAGAAGACCACTATGGCTGATATTCTGGGGCAATCTGGACTAAGACGTGCTGTTAAGATAGTGATACTGCTTCTTATTCCGCTCATAATTGTTATATTGGTTTTAATGAAAGAATTACAAGGCGGGCAGGCGATTACAGGACTTTATTCTAAAAGAGAATAAGGACAATAACTCCTAGAATCGCGCAGTAATATGCAAAATAATGCAGTTTCTTTTGCTCTATTATTCTTAAAAGCAGTTTAAGTGAGAAGTAACCAACAATTAATGCTGTTAAGAAACCAATTAGATAAGGTAAACTGAACATCCCTGCAGAAATTTCTCCAGCTTTCAGGATGCCAGCTCCAATAAACGCTGGTATTGCCATGAGGAATGAAAACTTTGCAGCATCCTGTTTGGAAATTCCCTGTAGAAGGCCAGAACTGATTGTTGTTCCGCTTCTTGAAATTCCCGGAACAATTGCCATAGCCTGGAAAATCCCAGTTACAATTGAATTTTTAAAATTAACTTCATGCGGAATTGTTCTTTTTTCAGAAACAAACAAAATAGTTGCAGTAAACAAAAGTGCTACTCCAACAACTGTAGTGCTGGCGAAAAGTGTTGAAATATAATTCCGCAAGAAAAATCCTACTACCAGAATTGGAATATTTGCAAGCAGAACATATAGTCCCCACTTGAATTCTTTGCTTTTAGAATCCCAAGTCAAAACCGCGCGCAGTATGCTGATTATGTCTTTTCGGAATACTGTAAAGATAACTAAAAGTGTTGCAATATGAAGCCACAAATCAAAAACTACTTCAGAGCCGAGGCTGAAAAGATTCTGTGCAATTACAAGATGGCCTGAACTTGAAACTGGGAGCCATTCAGTAATTCCCTGTATTACTCCTAAAATAATAGCGTGAAGTAGATTCATACTGAACCCTGTTTAACAAGGTTTAAATAAATACTTTTGGTACCCCTAAAACATGACTTTGAAAGACAAAGACTGGGATCAATGGATTCCGGCAGTCATAATCGGACTTTTGGGAGGCATAACTCTATTTATTGTTAATGTTGTGCTGAATAAGTTTGTGTTCCATTTGAGAATTGACATGATAAAAACTTTGATAACTGCTATTGTTTTTGCAGTAGTTTTCACTATTGTCAGTTATCAGTGGGATAAGAAAAATGCTTGAGTAATTAAAATTCTCTGTAAGTAGATTAGGGGATTGATTTATATATGAGTAAATCCAACCAACCAGCCTCATTATCTAATTTATTTACGTAATGGGGAGGAGATAAAAAAAATGACAGATGATCAAGAAACTAATGTAGAAGAACAAGCACCTGAAGAGACTTCAGAAGAAACCCCAGCAGAAGCACCTGCAGAGGAAACAACTGAAGAAGCTCCAGCTGAAGAAACAACTGAGGAAGCACCTGCAGAGGATGCTCCAGCAGAAGAAACCACAGACGAAGATGCTGAAGAAGAAAAGGATGAAGCAGAAGTTACTGCAGAAGAAGCACCGGCTGAGGAAACTCCTGCAGAGGATGCTCCAGCAGAAGAAACTTCAGAAGATAAACCTGCAGAAGAAGCACCAGCTGAAGAAACTTCAGAGTAAAGATGAGTTTTACTTGTCCAAAGTGTAAGAAAGAATATTCAGCATGGCCGGAATCAGGAAAATGCTCATGCGGTGCTGAACTTAAGAAAGAATCACTTTGTGGTTCCTGTCCTTGCTGTGGATAAAAACTAATCAAAAAAGACCTGCGGTTAAGTTCCGTGGGTAAATTTATTTTTTTAGAATTATTTAGATGGAGCAGGAGCAGGTTCAATTTCTGCTTTAGTTTCAGGTGCTGGAGCTTCAGGTATTGCTTCTGGTTTTACTACTTTTGACTCAGGAGCCTTTGGAATATCAGATTTTTCAACTAAAACAGCATTAATTGCGCCTGTTTGACCAGGTCTGCTGGTTACTCTTGCAGGACCGAGCTTTGTTTCCACAATAGCGCCCTTTGTTATGGTGTTTCTTCGCACAAAGTGGATGTTAGCAGGGTTTTCCTTAACAGAAGTGATCTCGGATTTCTGGTGTTTATTGGTCTTTGGATCTAAGACATTAGCTTCTTTTAAAATAAGTGCTCGGTCTTTAGACTTTCCGCCTAATCCGCGCATCTTCTTGGTTTTCTTGTCCCCGATTGTGATTTCAAGCATAGTGTGGCCTAGCTGTGCAAGTCTTTTTCCCTTTAAGTGGTGGTACTTGCCGCCAGTTGCTTTTCTTTTTGAATACGCTTGTAGTTTTGCCATGAGTATCAATTTACACAGAGTTTTGTATATATAAAGTTAATGGTAAAGCCAAAAGTTTTTATATAGAAGCTTTGATTTTAGATGATGTCGGGCCCGTGGCTCCAACTCCTTTGCAGGAGAGTAGTTTGTTACATTTTTAAAAACGCTTGATAGCTGTTTTGAAATCAAAAAATAACTTTTTTCAATTTAGGGTTTTCTTCAATCTCTTTTGCGAAATCTTCTATAACAGCTACTAAAACTTTTTCATAACCTGGATACTTTTTTTCAGAATCTTTACAAACTTTTAAATAGTGTAGTGTGTATAGTGTTGTTATGACTATTAGAGATGTTTACGGCTTTGTGGAGCAGGGTATTCAGAAAATACATGTGAAGTATAAAGATGAGACGATTATTTTTGTCTCACCTTCCAAGGGTCCTGGCACTTATACTGGGGTGATGAAGGCGCTTAGGAAGGATAAGTTACTGATGCCTACGACTGCTCAGACTATCTTGCTGTTTGCTTATGCTATGCAGAACAAAGATGAACCTGTCTGCGCGAGTATTGTTTCAAGGTTTGAGAGTAAGTATACTCATCTTTGGACTTGTACTGAGAACCTGTACGAGAAGGGTGGTGTTTATCTGTATGACAATCCTGATGGAAAGTTAAATGTCAAGGATAAAGCCGGACTGGACAGCCATCCTGCCAGGTTTGTCAAGTATGGTTTTAAGCAGGAGAATAAATCTTTCTCGGATTTTGTGGAAAATCCTTATATTCTTGCACAAGTGGACGGTGATCCTAATATTGCTCAGATGATTGTTGAGATAGCCAAGAGTTATAATAAGAATCTGAATATTTCGACGCATTCTAGCGCAAGTGGAAAAAAACATTCTGCCCTGTTATCGCACCTAAGTAGCCGCGAGCTGGTTGTCTGTGGCCGCCGTGGCGGAGGGAATGGTTGTGTTTTTGGGGTACTTGAATAAAATAAGCGCTTAACCAGAAGGTTTACAATACACGCTCTTATTTTCCTGGGAGAAAAGCCAGGACAGGCAAGGCAAAAAAGGACTATGGTATTGAGCTCGAAAAAAATTTGGACGAGGAGTTATTGAGGATCAGGCATGAGCTTGAAACAAATATCTTATGTAGCAACCTTTTTATATCCGTGGTTTTATCGTAGTTGTTATCCAGTTTATTCTTGATAGCTGAAAGCTGTCAGCTGATAGCTGGTTTAGGGCCCGTGGCTCAAGCTGGTAGAGCGAGTGACTCTTAATCACTAGGTTGAGGGTTCAAATCCCTTCGGGCCCACTTCTATTTTTAACAAATTGAAAATCGTGAATATAAAAAGGTTTTTATACCAGATTTCTACTAAGTGAAATTATGGACGCAAGAAATACGTTAAGCCAGCATTTGATTGTTGGTATTTTTTCTTTAGGTTTAGCTTCTGTTTTCAAATTTTTACTGAATATTTCATGGACTGTATCATTTGCTAGAGTTTCATATATTCTATTATTTTTAATTTTGATTATTGGTCCAATAACTAGAATGAAAAAACCTACAAAAGAAGCATTGCCTTTATTTGCCCCTTGGAGTTGGAGAGGTGAGCTTGGCATCTGGTTTACTCTAACAGCTTTAATTCATTTTATTATCCTACTTAATGCAAGAGCTTTTTCATCCTTAATACACATCGGAGGAGAAGGATACGGACTTGCCAATTTACTTGGCCTAATTGCTTTATTTTGGGCATTAATACTTACAGTCACCTCTTTTGGGAAAGTAATTGAATTTTTAGGCGTATGTTTGTGGAAATGGCTTCATGGTTTAACTCACGCAGTATTTTATTTGGTTTCTGGACATTTCATTTATTTCCAATTCTTTTCAACATATGGGGGCGGCGGTGCTGATTGGTTTGGATATCTCGCAGTAGTAATGGCAATTATAATAATAGTTTTACAATTAGTCACATTTGTATTAATGATTACAAAATATAATAAAAATAGAGAGTGTGCTATATCTACTTCTTCACAGCTTTCTTAACATTTCGCTTATCACGAGCCATAATCTTTCGCATTTTAACAGCTCTGCCTTGTTCTTTCCTGAGCTTTGAACTGTTCCCATAGCCGCAGCTTGAGCAGACTTTCTTAGTCTTGTGAAATGAAATTTTACCGCAACGTCTGCACTTAATATGGTTGCTTCCCTTGTTGTGCTTTCCACGGCTTGGTGTTCCCTTACTCATCTTTATTCCTTATTAAATGTTATAAACAAGATATTATCGCCCCGAACTAACAGGGTTTCCTTGTCTTTGTCAACTATCAGATTCATGTGAGCGTCAAAAGCTTTTAATTCGCCCTTGATTTCTTGACCTTCCTTTAACTGAATAGTGACTTCTTTATCTATTGAGTCATTCAGTGTGTCAAACGGTCTTCGCTCCATTATAGTGGTTCTCCTATTCAGTGAGTGCTATATAAAGATTACGCCCAGACAATTAAACTTTCTTTTTAATATGAGAAACATCTTTTTTCAGAGTTTCAATGTGTTTCACTGTCTCTTCCATGTGTTTTTTAACATCCGTCATGTGTCGTTTAACTGATTCTACACCTTTATCTGTCTTAATATTGAGATTATAATCTTTTTTAACTGTTCTAATTAACACTTTAATATCTTCCAAATCCTTCTGCATGTCAGTGATTTCGTGCTCTGCTTTGCGGTTTACCGCATAATCATATTCAAAGCGCTTGCGATCCTTCTCAGTTTGCCTGTTCTGACTCATAAGGATGACTGGAGCTTGCACAGCTGCCAGGCATGAGAGTAAAAGATTGAGTAAAATAAATGGATATGGGTCCCATCTAAGAACTGCCAGAGCATAAAGATTAAATCCAACCCAAAGTGCGAGAATTACAAAAAGTGTGATTATAAAACTCCAAGTACCTGCATAATAAGTTAATTTGTCAGCAGCTCTCTGACCGAGAGTGAGTTTTGACTTTAAAGGGTGTTTTTGCTGGTCTTTAACTTGTATAGCCATAAATGTGTTAAAGAATTCTGGTTTAAATAGTTAACTTAAGAAAATGGAGCCTCGAGGGAGAGTTGAACTCCCGACCTTTCGCTTACAAGGCGAACGCTCTACCAGGCTGAGCTATCGAGGCAGATGAATGCCGACGGCGTGGATTGAACACACGACCTCCAGATGTCTTAGCGCCGAATTAAGTCATTTCCCAGTTAGGGATCAGCACTCATACGCATATGAGTCTGGCGCTCTACCGCTGAGCTACGTCGGCAACGGCGTCAAATTACCCCGGGAAATTGCGCCACACAAATTTGTGCGACGTGGCGCGGCTCACGAACTTTGTTCGTTCGCGTTGAGCAAATTGCGCTTTGAAATTTACCAAGGTTCTTAGAGGTTAACTCAGCAGGCTTTTTGGATTAGTTTTGCTATTTATAACTTTTATTGATAGCGATATTCGCAAAGGGATAAATTAATAACCATTAGATTATTACCTCATTTCATGAAAGCTCTGATAATCCAGAATCCAAAATCCGGTAGAAGTTCTGAATTTGATGAATCTGTTTTGGATATTTTCAAAAAAGCAAAGATAAATATTGATATTAAAAAAACAAAAGCAGTAGGAGACGGTATAACTCTTGCGAAAAATGCAATTGGAAAATACGAAATTGTGATTGCTGCTGGAGGAGACGGAACAGTTAATGAAGTAATAAATGGGATTGCTGAAAAGAAAGTAAAACTTGGGATTCTCCCGCTTGGAACTGAAAATTCAATTTCAAAAGAACTGGGCATTCCTCAGAATCTAAAAAAAGCTGCAGAAATTATCATTAACAACAAATCGATTAAATTCGATCTCGGCTCAGCAAATGGGCGCTACTTTGCACTGGTTGCTGGCGTTGGTTTTGATGCAGCTGTTGCAGCTGATGTTAATCCGCATTTGAAAAAACTGCTTCATGGCGGAGAATATTTCCTTGCAGCTTTTGAGGAAATTTTCAAATACGAAAAGCACAAGATGATTGTGAAAATTGATGATAAAGAGGAGCTTGAAGGTTATTTTGCAATTGTTGGAAATGTAAAATACTATGGAATGGGTCTGCAAATGACTCCCGAAGCTGATCCAACAAGCGGAAAGCTCGATCTGGTCCTGTTTAAGAAAGAAAATATGTTTGAACTGCTGAAAAGCGGAATACGCGCGCTTCTGCACAATATTGACAAATCCAAAGATGTGGAATACAGGAAATTTGAGAAAGTTGTAATAGATTCTGAAGGAGATTTGCTTGTGCATGCAGACTGTGAACTTGCTGGCAAGACTCCAGTTACATTCAAAGTGCACAAAAATGCCATAGAAGTTTTTTATAAAGAGCTCCAATAACCTTTTTAAATCAAGATTAACTACGCAAGCTTATGTCCAAACTAAAAACTGGAATAATGCTCGGTCTTGGAGTTATGGTAATTGCACTTTTCTTCAACTTTTTAAGAGGAAGCGGATTTGTTGAAGTGCTCCAAAACGCTAACTGGCACCTTGTTCTCCTTGGGATTTCACTAAATTTTGTAGTTATTGGACTCTGGACACTTAGATGGGATATTGTACTTATAAAAATGAAGTACAAAATCAGCTACATCTGGCTCTATTTAACAACAATTGTAGCAAATTTTGGAGATGCTATAAGTCCGGGTATGCGAATCGGTGGTGAACCATTTAGAGCATATTTCCTTGAGAAAAAATATGTAGGAGTAAAATTTGATGATATTGCAGCCTCGCTTGTACTTGAAAGAGTGTATAGTACTTCAATATTTTTTGCAATCTCAGCAACTTCAATTATCTATGTCCTGCTTAAATACAGATTTTCTTTAAAACTACACGGCCCCCTGCTTTTTATACTAATAGTTGCCAGCACGTTGATGTTTTTCATGTTCTACGCCCTATTCAAAACAAAAAGCGGGATAAGAACATTGGAACGACTTACAAGTTTTATAATTTCAAAAGTATCGCATAGGAAATTCTGGAAAAAGATTAAGAGAAAATATGGTTCTGAAAAGTGCATAGAGAACTATATTGATAAGCATATCCACCAGTTCTTCAGAGATATTTCACATTTCATACGGGAAGGTGTGTTATGGACAGAAGGCACAGTTATATCAATTATATACTGGATTGTCATACTTGCGCAAGCGTACATTTTCTTCCTAGCAATTGGATCAACAATATCAGCTTCTGCGGTTGTTGTTATAATAATGGTCTCAAATCTGTCAGGATTAATAACATTCCTTCCAAGTGGCATGGGTGTTACTGAAATGATACAAACTGCCCTGTGTGTGTTGTTTGCAGTGCCATTAGGTGATGCAGCTGCAGCAGTTATACTGATACGAGGAAACTACTATTTGTTCGGAATAGTATTCGGCTATTTTGTCATGCTGGCAATGACTAAAGGAAAAGGGCACAAGGTTGTTCATAAGCATATGGCAAAACTCAGGCGAAAGTAAGTAAGTATTGCATGAATTTCTGGCCGAAAAAGACTACTAAAATCCACTGGAACGGAATCATGACTAGGCCATTGATTATTGCTTCTGGTAACGGCCTTTGTGCAAGTGTTGGCAGGAGAATTACCATAAATACAATGTAAATGCCACAACTAATCATGTAAATAAGAGTCAAATTAGACATTACATAAGTTATTGAAACAAACCTGAATAAAATCCATAATGCAATTGACCAGGCTGAAAGATAAACCCCCTGTGCAATGGAATTTGCAACACTTTTTGTAATTGCAAAATCAATTGGAGTTGGTTTGACTGCAATTTTCACATAGATGAATGTTGTTACCCAAATTATGATTAAACTGACCCAAATGCCCCATACTGCCATTGTTCCGAATCCAATTAATGGCAAAAATCCAACTCCAACACTGGAAAGAACAGATAATCTTGAAATCAAGAAGAATAAACCAAGTAAACAGATTATTAGAATGGAATTGTTGATTCCTGCAAGTACTGAAAGCAGTTTGTAGCCAACAAAAACCAGAAGACCAAGCCCTGCTATTAAAGTTGTTACAATGTGAACTGGCTTTACTCTAAAGAGAAAATCCTTGACAGTTTTCTTAGTGCTTGGCATATGAGAATGGTCCCCTCTCCGAGATTTGAACTTGGAACCTTCCGGTTTCAGCACAACCAAAGGTTGTATCTTTCTACAGCCGGACGCTCTACCGTTGAGCTAAGAGGGGACTTGTGAAGCTTGGCATACGAGTTTTACACTTAACCAAGCGCATTATAGCCGCGCAGCGGCCTCTCCCCCTCCGCGAGAAGGCGGAGCCGTCTGAGCTAAGAGGGGAACAGATGTAGATTTGTAATCAAACTACCCATATATAAAAGATACGGCTCAAGAAACATATAAAAACACTAAATTCCTAGTAGCTTTAATGATCCAAAACGTCTTTGTAGAGTTAAGTATTTTAATATTGATTGTCGTGGCGATTTCAGGCATAATGCGAATTCTGAAACAGCCTTTAATTATCGGCTACATCCTTTCAGGATTAATAGTCAGTCCGTCATTCTTCCACATTGTTGGAGCAGCAGATGCTATTGCAACTTTTGCAGAAATTGGAGTAGCGTTCCTGCTCTTTATGGTTGGGCTTAATCTGAATTTGAAAGTAATCAAGGATGTTGGAAGAGTGGCGCTTGTAACTGGTCTTGGGCAAGTTGCATTCACCTCAGTTGTAGGATTTATAGTCTGTATTCTCTTTGGTTTTTCAAAAATAGTTTCGCTTTATGTTGCAGTTGGCCTTACATTTAGCAGTACAATTATTGTAATGAAGCTCCTTACAGATAAAAAAGAGACAGATTCACTTTATGGAAAAATTGCAATTGGTTTCCTGATTGTGCAGGACATAATTGCGATTTTCATTCTGATTTTCCTATCTTCATTTACAGGAGATGTAAATCTATCGAGTTTTGTAATTAAAACATTCTTAGGTGGAGTGGGTTTGTTGGTGTCGCTTTACTTTATTGGCCGTTATATCTTACCGCCAGTAACCAAAGCAATTGCAAAATCACAGGAATTCCTTCTTTTATTTTCTATTGGCTGGTGTATGGTACTAGGCTCACTGTTCCATTTCCTGCATTTTTCACTTGAAGGTGGTGCGCTTCTTGCTGGAATCACACTTTCAATGTCCCCTTATAGATATGAAATAAGCTCCAGAATGAAACCACTTAGAGACTTTTTCATTGTGATGTTCTTTGTGCTTCTTGGAACAAGAATAGACTTGTCTGCAATGGGCACATATACGATCCCAATAATTCTTTTCTCAGCTTTTGTTTTAATTGGAACACCAATTATAATGATGGCAATAATGGGACTTATGAATTACACCAAAAGAAACAGTTTCCTAACAGGAATTACTGTTGCACAAATCAGTGAATTCTCTTTGATTTTGATTGCACTTGGAGTAAAATTAGGACATCTTACAGGAGATATTCTTTCATTTATGACAATTATAGGACTGATAACAATTGCAGGTTCTTCATATTTCATGATGTATTCCAAGAAATTATACAATTTCCTGTCACCATATCTGAAAATTTTTGAACGATCCGGAAAGAAAGTTGATGAACACAAGTACCACAAGGACATGAGATATGACATTTACCTTTTCGGCTACAACAGAATCGGTTATGATATTCTTAATTCAATAAAAAAAACAGGAAAGAACTCTCTTGTTATTGATTACAATCCTGAAATAATAATTGATCTTGCAAAGAAAGGTTATGACTGCAGGTATGGAGATGCCAGCGATACTGAACTGTTGGATGAACTGAATTTCAGCGATGCCAAGATGATTGTGTCCACAATTCCAGATATAGAAATAAATACGCTTCTGCTGAACAGGTGCAAAAAAGGCAACAAAAATACTATAATGATCTTTGTATCACATAGTATTGAAGAGACAATGCAGTTGTATGACATGGGTGCAAGTTATGTTGTTATGCCCCATTTCTTAGGCGGACACCATGCTTCTGTTATGATTGAAGAACATGGCTTGAAATTAAACCAGTTCTTAAAAGAGAAAGTAAAACACATTAAGGATCTGAAAACTAGAAAAACAATAGACCACGACCATCCAAACACAGCAAGAAGCAGAAATTAGATTTTTCTTGCAAATATCAGGAATGCAGTATGGCCGATTGGTGCTGTTTTTGGTCTTGACATATCTCCGCCAGCTTCCCAGATTCTTTCTATAATTTCGCGAACAATAATATTACTGAATTTTGTCAAGGAGTTTTTGAATTTAACAACCTGCTCAACTGTTGGGCAGTAGCCGACAATAAAACCGCCAGGCTTCAGGGCTTTGCAAGCTCCAGGAACTGCGCTTGCAGGAGCACCCATATCCAACATTACAATATCAACATTCTTTTCCTTAATTCCTTTTGTAACATCTGCATGTTTTAAATCAACATTTGTTACTCCACAGCGTTCCAGATTTTTCTTGACAATTGCGTGAAAATCCTTACGGATTTCATAAGTATGAACTTGCTTGACAATAGATGCCATAAAAATAGTCATTGCACCGCTTCCGCCTCCTGCTTCTACAACAACGTCTTCTTTGCACATTCCAGTGTGCGCTGCTATGATTCCTGCGTCCTTGAAAGTGATAATTTGAGGTGCGCGCTTGATTTTCCTGAGCTTGTCAGGGATTCGAGGAACAACTATAGTGAATTCCTTGCCCATGTGAGTTTTTACTTTATCACCAGGCTTCATTTTTCTAATTGCTTTGAGGTCAAAATTGCCATATTCGGTGCTGAAACTGTTCTGATCCAGGTAGATCAGATAATTTTTGTGACCTATTAATTGTACTTGATCTGTTTTCTTGAAAACCATGATATTACACATAGAATAGGCTATTTAAAGCATTTTCCCTAAAAACATCATATATACACTCAAACACATACTTTCAAGTGTAGAAGTGACAAATGGAAAACCTTATATATGCATATTTTCTCTAAAAGAAGGTCTGACGGCCATAGCGGAGAGGCCACACCCGATCCCATTCCGAACTCGGTAGTTAAGCTCTCCAGCGATTTGTTGATTACTGCGTTTTGACGTGGGAAAAGCGTGACGCTGCCAGGCACTTTAAATTCATGGTTCCTGTAATCATATGGGTGAGGTTAAAATTGTCGTTTTTAGACAGCTCTGATTAAATTTTAGAAGTTTAGAACAGCAACAGCTATAGACCTCCCTCGCGTTTTTTACAGGAAAATGAGAAAAAACACCCCCATATGAAGAGACAACTATTAGGGGTGTTTCATAGGAACTGCCCCGGTAGTGTAGCGGTTATCATACGGCCCTGTCACGGCCGTGACGCGGGTTCGATTCCCGTCTGGGGCGCCAATGGACCCGTAGCTCAGGCTGGGAGAGCACTTGGCTTTTAACCAAGGGGTCGAGGGTTCAAATCCCTTCGGGTCCGCTACTCTCAATCAAAGGCATACGAGAAAGACACTAGACAAAGCGGATAAGAGCGACGCAGTCGCCTCTCATCCTCCGCGAGAAGGCGGAGGTGAGGAACCCTTCGGGTCCGCTACTCTCAATCAAAGGCATACGAGAAAGACACTGGACAAAGCGCGCACAAGCGACGCATCATGAGGACAGAAAATGGCAGCAAAAGTAGTAAGAACAACACCAATTGAACACGAGCTCATACCAAAACATGAGCTTATGAGTGAAGAGCAGATCGAAGCTCTTCTAAAACAGTATGGAATTCAAAAACATCACCTTCCAAAAATATTGAGCGGAGACCCAGCACTAATCGGAATGGAAGTAAACCGTGGCGATGTTGTGAAAATTACAAGAAAAAGTCCAACTGCTATCACATCTCCATATTATAGGGTGGTTATTTAAAATGAAATACGAAGCATTACTCAAAACATTTATTCAAGAAAACGGACTTGTTAATCATCAGATAAGTTCTTTTAATGATTTTATTGAAAGCGGTCTTCAGAAAGTAATTACTGAAATCGGTACTATCAACCCAGAAATTGAAGATCTTGAAATCAGGCTAGAAAAAATTAGTGTCGGAGTTCCTTGTGTTAAAGAAGCTAACGGCACTATCAGAAAAATATTCCCTAATGAAGCAAGGCTCAGAGATTTAACCTATTCAGCGCCACTGCTTCTGCTTATGACTCCAATAAAGAACGGAACAGAATTGGAGCAAATTGAAACACCTATCGGAACACTCCCAATAATGCTTAGATCCAGCAAATGCCTTTTGAATGGCTTAACTGCTGAAGAAGGCATAAAAGCAGGCGAGGACCCAGAAGACCCTGGAGGGTATTTTATTGTAAACGGAACAGAGCGAGTACTTGTACTAGTAGAAGATCTTGCAGCAAACAGAATGAACTTGGACAAGCGAACACTTGGAACAACTACAGAGAGTGTCAGAATATTTTCTGAAAAGAACTGGTATAGGAGAAGGAACAGTGTTGAACGCAGAAAAGACGGAGCTCTTATTACAAACATGCCACCATTTTCAAAACCGCTTGACCTCATAACACTTATGCGCGCTCTTGGAATGGACAATGACGAACTTATTGTAAACTCAATTTCAAAAGATCCACAGGTTACAGGAGAACTTTATGTCAGTTTCGAAGAAGCTGCAGAAACTGTTTCCAAGAAAGACGCACTTGATGCACTTGGAAAAAAGATTGCATTTGGACAGGGAAGGCCTGAGAGAATTTCAAGAGCAGAAAGAATTCTTGACACATTCCTCCTGCCTCATATGGGTCTTGAGCCTAAAGACAGAATGGCAAAGGCTCACTTCATTGCAAAAATGACTGAGCGAGTAATAAAACTCCACCTTGGCTTGATTGAAATCGATGACAAGGACCATTACTCAAACAAGCGCCTGCGCCTTGCAGGAAGTTTGTTTGAAGATCTTTTCCGCGTGGCATTCCGCGCAATGATTAACAACACTGTTTACACACTTGAAAAAGCGTATAAACGAAACCGAAAATTCTCAATACATACTGCAATTCGATCTAATTTCTTAACAGAAAGAATACAACATGCAATTGCAACAGGAGCCTGGATCGGAAGCAGGCAAGGAATTTCACAGCATTTGGACAGGATGAACACAATATCAGCACTGTCCCACAGGAGACGTGTTAGGTCTTTGCTTAGTACAACACAACCTCACTTCGAGGCCCGTGATTTGCACGCAACTCACTGGGGACGTTTGTGCCCAAGTGAAACACCTGAAGGTTCAAACATCGGACTTGTGAAAAACCTGTCAATGCTGGCAAAAATATCCACTAAAAAAGATGACACACTTGTAACAGAAACACTTGAAAAAATGGGTGTAGGTATGGAGGGAGTAAAATGAAGAGCCAGATACCTGACGAAACCAAAACCTGTGATGTGTATTGTAATGGAAAATTCATAGGAACTCACGAAAAACCAAAAGAACTTATTGAAGAATTAAAAAAACTAAGATCTCAGAACATTATTTCTCCGGAAGTTTGTATTGCATATGACAAAAAAGGAAAAGTGCATATTGTTTCTGATGCAGGAAGACTTCTGCGCCCTCTTATTAAAATTAAAAACGGCCAGCCAATGCTGACAGAAGAACACCTGGAAAAAATCAAGAAAGGCGAAATGACTTGGGCAGAAATTGTGAGCAGAGGACTGATTGAATATATGGATGCTGCTGAAGAAGAAAACACCTTAGTTGCGCTGAATGAAACAGAACTCACAAATCAGCACACACATATGGAAATTAATCCTTTTGTTATTTTCGGAATTTGTGCAAATGTTGTACCATTCTTAAATCACAACATGGCAACCCGTGTTACACTTGGAGCAAACATGTCCAAACAGGGAATTGGGATGTATTGCTCAAACTACGGCATCAGAGCAGACACACAGAGACATCTTTTAACTTATGCTCAGAAACCTATTGTGAAAACAAAAGGTCTTGATATGGTAAATTATGATAAAAGACCTTCAGGACAGAACTTTGTTGTTGCAGTTATCGCACACGGCGGATACAATATGCAGGATGCTCTTGTAATAAACAAGGCTTCGCTTGAACGTGGTCTTGGTCGCTCAGTATTCTTTAGATCTTACAAAGCAGAAGAGCGAAAATACCCTGGAGGACAGGTCGATCTTATTGAAGTCCCTGACAAAGAAGTTAGAGGATACCGCTCTGAAGAATGCTACAGATACCTTGGCGATGATGGGATTATTGAACCTGAGAGCATTGTAGGGGAAGATGATATTCTTATTGGAAAAACATCACCCCCAAGATTTTTGGAGGTTATTGAAGAATTTGGAATGTCTGTTAAACACAGACGAGAGAGCTCAGTTAATGTAAGAACAGGCGAAGGCGGTATTATTGAAAAAGTTCTACTATCAGAAAGTCTAGATGGAGACAAACTTGTAAAAGTAAAAATGAGGGATCCTAGAATCCCAACAGTTGGAGATAAGTTTGCTTCAAGGCACGGACAGAAAGGAGTTATTGGATTCATAGTTCCACAGGAAGATGCACCATTCACAGAATCTGGAATCGTTCCGGATCTTATGTTGAACCCTCACGCAATTCCTTCTCGTATGACAGTTGGACAGCTTTTGGAAACTATTGGCGGTAAAGTTGGCGCAATGAGTGGAAGAATGATTGACGGAACAGCTTTCTCAGGTGAGCCAGAAGCTGACATGAGAAAAGAGCTTGAAGCTCACGGTTTCAAGAGCAATGGAAAGGAAGTTATTTATGATGGAATAACTGGAGAGAGACTTGAAGCAGAAATATTCATTGGTGTTGTTTACTACCAGAAACTGAAACACATGGTTGTAGACAAGATTAGAGCAAGGTCTAGAGGACCTGTTCAGATCCTTACAAGACAACCTACAGCAGGAAAAGCCAGAGAAGGTGGTCTACGTCTTGGGGAAATGGAAAAGGACTGTCTTGTTGGACACGGAGCAGCACTTCTTTTGAAGGAGAGGCTATTGGATGAGTCTGACAAAACAACTGTGCCAATCTGCACACAATGTGGACTGGTTGCTGTTTATGACAAGTTCAGAGATTACAGCTATTGCACAATTTGCGGAGAGAATGTGGATATCACTTTCGTAGAGATGTCATATGCATTCAAACTGCTGCTGGATGAAATGAAATCACTGTGTATTTATCCAAAATTGTTGCTTGGCGAGAAGGGGGGATTATAATGACAGAAGATTTCATTAGCAAAAGAATCAACAGTATTAAATTCGGAATTCTATCACCGAAAATGATCAAGAAGATGGCTGTTGTGAAAATTATCGCTCCAGATACTCACGATACTGACGGATACCCAATAAAAAGCGGATTGATGGATCCAAGAATGGGTGTTATTGATCCTGGTTTGAGATGCAGAACCTGTAAAAGCAAAATGGGAGATTGTCCAGGCCACTTTGGATATATTGAACTTGCAAGACCTGTAATTCACTCAGGATATGCAAAAATGGTTTATAATATTCTCAGAGCAACCTGTAAAGACTGCTCAAGAATTCTACTTCCACAGAAAACAATAGATGAATACAAGGAAAAAATGCAAGATACTCTTGGAAGTGGTGAATTTGAGGAAATTGTTGCAGCAGCAATTAAAGACGCAAAGAAGCACAAAAAATGCCCTCACTGCAAAGCTACAAAACACAAAATAAAGCTTGACAAACCTACTACTTTTAATGAAAGCAACCAGCGCATTATGCCAACAGAAGTCATGGAGCGTATGGAAAACATCCCAGATGATGATATTATTTTATTCGGACTTAACCCAGAGTGGTCAAGACCAGAATGGATGGTTCTAACACTTTTGCCAGTTCCTCCAGTAACCACAAGGCCGTCTATCACTCTTGAAACAGGAGAAAGATCAGAGGACGATCTTACTCACAAACTTGTAGATATAATCAGATTGAACCAGAGACTAAGAGAAAATATTGAAGCAGGTGCACCTCACCTGATTATTGAGGATCAATGGGAACTTGTTCAGTACCATGTTACTACTTATCTTGATAATGAAGTAACTGGAGTACCAACAGCAAGACACAGATCTGGAAGACCTCTAAAAACACTCAAACAGAGACTAAAAGGAAAAGAAGGAAGGTTCAGACACAGTTTGGCAGGAAAACGTGTTGACTTTTCAGCAAGAACAGTTGTTTCTCCAGATCCAAACATCAGTATTGATGAAGTCGGAATTCCATTCAAGATTGCAAAAGAAATGACAATTCCTGAGAGAATAACACCAGGAAACAAGGAAACAATGAGAGAACTTGTACTTGTAGGACCAGACAAATACCCAGGTGCAAATTATCTTATTCGACCTGATGGCAAAAGAAAGAAAATTACAGAAGAAAACAAGGAAGAACTTGCAGAAGAAATTGAACTAGGATACCTAGTAGAAAGACATTTGCGTGACAATGATATTGTGCTTTTCAACAGACAGCCTTCACTGCACAGAATGAGTATAATGGCACACAGGGTACGTGTTCTGCCATACAACACTTTCAGGCTGAACCTTTCTGTTTGTGCTCCATACAATGCTGATTTCGACGGTGATGAAATGAATCTGCATGTTCCACAGACTGAAGAAGCTAGAACAGAAGCTAGATTGCTTATGAGTGTTCAGACTCAGATTCGCTCACCAAGATTTGCAGGACCGATTATTGGAGCAATCCACGATCACATTACAGGACTGTACTTCTTGACAATAAACAAACTTACAGAAAAAATGGCAAATGACATTCTTGCAAGAGCAGGATATACAGGAGAGCCACTAAAAACTGAAGGCGGATTGATAAATGGTAAAGATATTTTCAGTGCATTTATTCCAAAAGGTATTTTCCTTAAGTTCAAAACCAAATCTGGAGAGCCAGTTGTGATTAAAGATGGAAAAATGCTTCAAGGATTTGTTGATGACAGAAGTGTTGGAGCAATGGGCGGAAGACTACTTGATGAAGTTTTGAGAAAATGTGGACCAACTGGCGTCAAACACTTCTTAGACAGTGTTACAAAACTTGGAATAGCTTACCTTGACCTTCTAGGATTTACTACAGGAATTGATGATGAAGATCTACCAGATAATACTAAAACCGCTATTGACGACACAATGAAGAAATCTAGCAAACGGATTGATGAGCTCATAGAAGAATACGCAAGCGGAAAACTAAAACCATCCAAGGGAAAGAGTGTTAGAGATACATTGGAAGAACTGATAATGCTAGAACTGAATAAAGCCAGAAACAATGCAGGAGAACTAGCAGAGAAACAGCTCAAAAAAGATAATTTCGCACTTGCAATGGCCAAAACTGGAGCAAGAGGAAGTTTGCTTAACATAACTCAGATGAGTGCATGTATTGGACAGCAGGTTGTGCGTGGCAAAAGAATAATGAGGGGGTATGCAGACAGAACATTGCCACATTTTAGCGAAGGAAGTCTTGGGGCACGGGCTCACGGTTTTGTTAAATCAAATTATAAAAGCGGAATGGATCCTATAGAATTCTTCTTCCATGCAATGGGTGGAAGGGAATCTTTGACTGATACTGCTATGAGAACACCGAAATCTGGATACTTACAGAGAAGACTGATTAATGCAATGCAGGATATTGTTGTTGACTATAATGAAACTGTCAGAGACGGACGCGGAATTGTTATTCAGTTCAAATATGGTGATGATGGAGTGGATCCTAGTAAGAGTGACCACGGAAGATCAGTAAATGTGACTAAAATCATTAAAGATGAGGTGGGGGAATAAAATGACTACTGAAGTTCAAAAAATGATTGAAGAGAAAAACGCAGACCTTCCACTGATTGTTATCAAGAAACTGGAGAAAAAACTAGAATCTGGAAAACTGAAAAAGAAAGATCTTGGAAAGGTAATGGACAGGGTTATGGATGTTTACGAAAAAGCAAAAATAGAGCCTGGAGAAGGTGTTGGAGTTCTTGCAGCCCAGTCAATAGGAGAACCTGGAACGCAGATGATGATGAGAACAAAGCACTACGCAGGTACTGCTATGGATGTTACTAAAGGTTTACCAAGACTAATAGAGATTTTTGATGCACGAAGAACACCAAAAACACCGATGATGACTGTGCATTTGACAAAAGAATATAACACTGCTGAAAAAGCAGAAGCACTTGCCCATTCTATTAAAGAAACACAGATTAGGCATATTGCAAAATCGTTGAAGTTAGATTTCCTAAAATACAGGATAGTTATTGATCTTAACAAAGAAGAACTGAAAAAGAGAGGCTTGACACCAAAAGTTTTGGAAACCATTATCAAAGAAAAGTTTGAAAAACAGGCATCACTGGAAAAAGATACTCTGATAATTAAAGCTCCAAAGAAAGTTGCTTCAGTGCTACAGAAACTTCGTGGAGAGGTTTTGAAAACACACTTGTCAGGAATTAAAGGCGTCACTTATGTTGTTATTCAGAAAGAAGACCGCAACTATATGGTATATACACAAGGAACAAATTTACCAGACATTCTTAATGTAAAAGGTATTGACCCTAAAAAGACCAAAACAAATGACATTAAAGAAATTGAACGTGTTTTCGGAATAGAAGCTGCAAGACACATGCTTGTAGAAGAGACAAAAGACACTCTAAAAGATGCAGGTCTTGTTGTTGATTACAGACACGTCAGCTTGGTTTCAGATGCAATGTGTGCTGACGGAGCAATAAAAGCTATAGGAAGACACGGAATTTCCGGAAGCAAAGCATCAGTTCTTGCAAGAGCCAGCTTTGAAGAAACTGTAAAGCATTTGCTAAAAGCAAGTGCATATGGAGAAGTGGATGGATTGAAAGGTGTTGTTGAAAATATCATAGTCGGACAAGTAATTGCTCTTGGAACAGGTGTTCCTGAGCTGATCATGAAGACAGAAGAAAAAAAGAGTAAAAAATAATGATAAAATTAGATACAGAGACCCTTGGCTTCATTGCTGCATTGGAAAACGCAAGCGGCGCGCAAGTAAAGGACTGTATGGTAACTGACACGGAAATAATATATATAGTAAATGAAGACAAACTTGGACAGGCAATTGGAAAGAACGGAATCCATGTTAACAAAATAAAAAATGCATTGGGAAAACCAGTAAAGATCATAGGATTTAACCAGGACGCAGTAAAATTTGCAAAGAATCTCCTTGGTTATGTGGAACCGAAATCAGTAATCTTGCATGAGAACGAGACCGAAAAGCATATAATAATCGAATCTGATTACAAAACTCACAGTTCCATCCTTGGAAAGAGGGGTAAAAAGCTTAAAATACTAAAAGATTTACTCAAACGCCACCATAATGTTGATAATGTGATATTGAGACAAATATAATGGCAAACAAACCACGAGGCCTTTACACTGCAAGAACTTTGAAAAAACGTAGAAAGAAGTTCAGGTGGAAAGATGCTGACTACAAAAGAAGAGCACTTAACCTAGATGTTAAGGCATCACCACTAGGCGGAGCTCCGCAAGCACGCGGAATTGTACTTGAAAAAGTCGGATTAGAGGCAAAACAGCCTAACTCTGCTATTCGAAAGTGTGTTAAGGTACAACTGATTAGAAACGGAAAAACTGTTACTGCTTTTGCACCTGGAAACAACGCAATCGGCTTTATTGATGAGCATGATGAGGTGGAAATCGCAGGAATTCACGGCCCTAAAGGAAAATCCATGGGAGATATCCCTGGAGTCCGTTATCAAGTTATTAAGGTTTCAAACATGAGTCTGAATCAGCTTGTAAGAGGCAAAAAGGAGAAACCTGTGAGATAAAATGGAAAATTTACTACTTTTTGAAAAATGGGATTCTTCTGGTGTTGTTGTTGCAGATATGGGACTTCAGAGATACTTGAAAATCAGCCCTTCTATAATCCCAAATACTTTCGGGAAAAAAGCTAACAAGCGCTTTGGAAAAGAAGAATCGCATGTTGTTGAAAGACTTGCAAACAAAATAATGGTTTCAGGCCACTTAAAAGACTCAAGAGTTCACAAGAGAATTTCTGGCAGAGATACTGGTAAAAAACAAACAACGTACAGACTTATTAAAAAAGCTTTTGAGATTATTGAAAAAAAGACAAAGCAAAATCCTATTGATGTTCTTGTTAAGGGAATTACAAATGCAGCACCAAGAGAGGAGACAACCAGGATCAGACAGGGTGGAATTATAGTGCATCGAGCTGTTGATGTTGCTCCTGCACGAAGACTGGATGTTGCACTAAGTTTGATATCTCACGGTGCAGCACAGAGAGCTTTTAATAAAAAGCAGTCATTCTCAGCAGCACTAGCAGATGAACTTACAAGTGCAATGAAATATGATGTTAAAACATATTCAATTTCAAAGAGGGAAGAGCTTGAGCGAGTTGCTCAGAGCGCAAGGTGATTTTAAATGGCACGTAAAGAAGATATTGTTGCAAAAGTTTCTGAACTAATGTGGAAACCAGAAACAATCCGAAATATTGGAATTGTTGCTCATATTGACCACGGAAAAACTACACTTTCAGACAACCTGCTTGCAGGATCTGGAATGCTTTCTGAGGAAATTGCAGGAAAAGCCTGTGCACTTGATTTCGATGAACAGGAACAAGCAAGAGGAATTACAATTAATGCAGCTAATGTGTCGCTTCTTCACGAATATGACGGCAAAGAACACTTGATAAACCTGATTGACACACCTGGCCACGTGGATTTTGGAGGAGATGTTATCCGAGCTATGAGAGCTGTGGACGGTGCTGTAGTTGTTGTATGCGCTGTAGAAGGTGCAATGCCTCAGACAGAAACTGTTCTAAGACAAGCTATTCGAGAGCGTGTAAAACCTATTCTTTTCATTAATAAAGTTGATCGCATGATTCGGGAACTGAAATTGACTCCTGAAGAAATGCAGCAAAGATTCATAAAAACAATTGCAAGAGTGAATGAACTGATTTCAAGAAACCTTCCAGATGAATTAAAAGACGATCCAAACTGGAAAGTAAAAGTAGAGGATGGCAGTGTGCTTTTCGGTTCTGCATTTCATAATTGGGCACTTTCATTCCCACACATGCAGAAACTCGGACTTTCTTTTAAAGATATTATTGAAGCTTATGCGACAGAGGATTCATGGAAAACACTTGGGAAAAAAGCACCTCTTAATGGTATTCTTCTTGATATGGTTGTAAAACATCACCCAAATCCAGTAACTGCTCAGAAGTACAGGATTCCACAGATCTGGCCTGGAGAAGATGAGGAGCTTAGGGCAAAAATGGCAGAGTGCAAACCTGACGGGCCTCTTGCAGTCATGGTTACAAAAATGATTTCAGATCCGCATGCTGGTGATATTGCAACTGGTAGACTGTTTTCTGGAACAATTGAAACAGGCAAGGAAGTATGTCTTGTAAATAAAGATCAGAATGTAAGACTACAGCAAGTTGGAATTTATATGGGTGCAGAAAGATCAAAGATTGAGAAAATTCCAGCAGGAAACATTGTTGCCCTTGTTGGTGTTAAAGCTGCAAGATCTGGAGAAACAATTTGTGATCCTAATAACAAAATAGTTCCGTTTGAAGCAATTCAGGAAGCAGAACCAGTTGTTACAGAGGCTATAGAAGCCAAGAACACTTCAGATTTACCAAAACTAATTGAAGTTCTGAGAAGTATTGAAAAAGAGGATCCTTCAGTTCATGTTGAAATTGATGAAGAAACCGGCGAGCACAAGATGTCCGGAATGGGCGAACTTCACTTGGAAATCTGGAAATACAGAATTGTAAAGGACAAAAATATTCAAATCAGCTCTTCAGAGCCAATTGTTGTATACAGGGAAACTATTGCAAAGAAATCACCTGAAGTAGAAGGTAAATCCCCTAACAAGCACAACAAATTCTACATGATTGCAGAACCGCTGGATCCACCGATTCTGGAAGCTATTAAAGAAGGAAAAATACGGCAAGGAACAGTGAAAAAGAAAGAATACGATCCGCTTTTGCGAGATATGGGCATTGACAAGTACGAAATCAAGGGTTTCACTCATGTTTTCGGCCAGAATGTGCTTATTAACAGGGTAAAGGGAGAAGTTCATATTGGTGAAATTATGGAGCTTGTAAAGGAAGGTTTCGACTCTGTAATGAAAAAAGGTCCGATTTCTGATGAAAAATGCGCTGGTGTGAAGATAAGACTCATGGACACCAAGCTTCACGAAGATGCTATTCACAGAGGTCCTGCACAGGTACTTCCTGCTGTCAGAACCGCTATCAAGGCAGCTATGTTGATGGGTGGAAGTTACTTACTCGAACCTAAACAAAACATATATATACGGGTTCCAGAGGAGTATATGGGTGCAGTAAACCGCGAAATGCAGAGCAGGCGCGGTCAAATCCTTGATATGCAACCTGAGGGAGATCAAATGGCAATTACTGCAAAAGCACCTGTAGCAGCAATGTTTGGATTTGCAGGTGAAATTCGTTCAGCAACTGAGGGAAGAGTTCTTTGGAGCACTGAAAATGCAGGCTTTGAAAAGCTTCCACAGGAACTGCAAGCCAAAACCGTAAAGATTATAAGGCAGAGAAAAGGCTTGAAAGAAGAGCTACCAACGGCTCAAGGGCTGTTGGAGTAAATAAATCATAATCATCCAATATTTGGAGGATAACAAACTAAAATGGCAACAAAAAAACAACACATGAATGTAGTATTCGTCGGCCACGTGGATCACGGAAAGTCCACCTCAGTCGGACGAATCCTCTTTGACACTGGAAACATTCCAGAGCAAGAGATGAAAAAGATCCAAGAAGAAGCTAAAAAGCTCGGTAAGGAAACTTTCGGACTAGCTTTTGTAATGGATAGAATGAAGGAGGAACGTGAGCGTGGTCTTACAATAGACGTAGCCCACAAGAAATTCGAGACTGCTAAGTATTACTTTACAATTATTGACGCTCCTGGGCACCGCGATTTTGTCAAGAACATGATCACAGGTACTTCTCAGGCTGATGCAGCTGTCCTAGTGGTTGCTGCAAAAGACGGAATTCAGCCACAGACTAAGGAGCACGCATGGCTTACAAAGACACTCGGCGTTAACCAGCTCATAATTGAAGTCAACAAAATGGATGAGGTCAAATATGATGAAAAGAGATTCGAAGAAGTCAAGAAAGAAGTTGGCGAGCTTTTAAAGCCTATTGGCGTAAAGGTTGAAGATGTCACATTTATTCCAACAGCTGCTTTTGCAACTGCAGAGAACATGACAAAGAAAGCTGGTGAAAACATGGCATGGTACAAGGGCCCAAGTTTAATTGAAGCTCTTGATGCACTGAAACCACCAGAGAAACTAACAGACAAGCCTCTTCGTGTGCCTATTCAGGATGCTTACACCATTACTGGTGTTGGAACTGTTCCTGTTGGACGTGTTGAGACTGGTGTTCTAAAACCTGGAATGAAAGTTGTTTTCGAGCCTTCTGCTTCAGCTGGCGAGGTAAAATCTGTAGAGATGCACCATGAACAGCTTGAAAAAGCAGAACCTGGAGACAATGTCGGATTCAATGTAAGAGGAATTGCAAAGAACGATGTTAAAAGAGGAGATGTCTGCGGATCAGCTGACAGCCCTCCAACAGTTGTGGAAGAGTTCACAGCACAGATTGTTGTGCTACAGCACCCAACAGCTGTGACAGTCGGTTACACACCAGTGTTCCACTGCCACACCACACAGGTTGCATGCACATTCACAGAGCTTGTGAAAAAGATCAACCCTGCAAGCGGTGAAGTTATTGCTGAGAACCCAGACATGCTGAAAACAGGCGATGCTGCAATTGT
>CEPZ01013393.1_pt1 | contig 24978 bp, 39 predicted proteins | sample 530461 | NCBI WGS metagenome assembly CEPZ01 (sample SAMEA2620106, study PRJEB7988) | marine metagenome | isolation source: saline water (ENVO:00002010), including
TATGAAGCTTATCATCAAAAATACGTGCTACACTATCGAAATCGTACCCCCATGCTTCTAGGTGTTTTATTTCTGGTAAGAATGTGCTAATATATAAGACGAGTGGTATTACTTGTGAAAGTTCGGCCCACCAAAAGTCAATATTTGGATCTGTACTTCGTCCGAAATCGTACACCATAAAGTCATGCTTACTTCCTTTGCCGGCGAACATACGATCTTGAATCGATTTTAATGCTTTCAAGGGTTCTTGCATTTCGCCACTATGTAAACCTTCTGTGTATTTTACGGCAAACACTAGCACATGACCATTATCAAGAAGATATGCTTTCTTTTGTACTCCAGCCCCTAAATACTTTTTGATAAGCGATTGACTTAATATTGGGATGTCTTTTAGCACATTAATTATATCTTTAGGATCACCGCGTAAGCTACGACGAACAGCATTAAGCGATTGTATATTATGCTTGAATACTTCTTTTTTCTTGAAGCGCCGAGCTATCTTATCGATAAATGCCTTTAACTTGTTATTATCATCAGCCATGGTTAACTAGTTATTCTCTTGCTCATCTTTTTATGAGTCATGATATATCAAATACAATCATTTTGTCTGGATTAGCGATGCTAACGCCAATATTCAGAAAGTATGCGTCAACTATAGTACTAATTCCGTAATTCACTGCAGCGTGTATCATTGCTTTGAGCCAGCCAAATGTTAAATCTTTTCCGATTCTGCTTTCTGTTCTGCTGAGCGCATCTTGTGCATCAATTATAAACCATGGAACTTTAACACCTGATGCACTTGGTCTGATTCGAATCATTTTTTCAACTGCTTTTGCATCATATGATGGGCGCTTTTTAATGATATGTTTTATAGCGGGCATGACAAAACTTCTCATGCCATCAACTTCGTCCCAAGTCACTCTCAGGTGCTTTTTTTCACGAGCAATTTCATTATAGTATATATTAAGCGGGATAATTTCGCTCATTTCTGCATACCAAATATTATCAACAATGTCCTCTACATCGAAAACGCCCATATCACGACTTGTAGCGTGACCACTCCATAATTTGTCTTCAACTTTCTTGAGCGCGTCACTATCACCTTCAATACTAATTGCAAGAACATGTCCATTATTCATGAGCCATACATGTTTATATGCACCACCACCAAGATACTTGACAAGTTTCCAATTGCTTAATTGTGGGATACGCTTACGAATTAGTTCTTTTGCATTACTTTCAATTTCTTTTCTACTTATTTTACTTGTTGAAAATTTAAAGCGTTGTTTTTCATAAATTCTGCGTGCAACGCTGCTTAATAACCAATCATCCCAATATTGATTCATTTGATTCATGAATTTAATATTTTGTTCAAAATTCGACGATTTTGTATTATTAAGTTCTTCTTTGATGAGTGCTCTAAGTTCGTCAATCGTTACGTAGCGCATGCTAATAATATTTATAATTAAGTACTTAGTTGATGCATATTTTTTTTAATAAAGTAGACATATTGTGTGCTCAAGTGAAAAATTGTCATTAAAATGACTATATGGTTTCTTCGATATCGAATGCCTTGTATTCTTCGTAGTCACCAATGTCTGCGCCAGGATAGCGCATGAGTAAATAACTAATCCAATTTTCTCTAATTCTAGAAATTAGATTAGAAACTTCTTTTTTATCATGCCCACTTTGAATTCCAGTTCGATAAATGTCAGTCAAGAAATTATCAATAACATCAACAGCTGGTTCATTTAGCATCTTAGCACGTTTATAAAGCCCTGCTACATGTGCTTCTGTTTCGGATCTAGAATTATAATAGTTATTCGCTGATGCTATAGTATCCCATACATCATCTTCGGGTATTTCTTGTGTAAGCATTTCTGTTGGTTGTGCACTATGTTCAAGTTCATGTCTAAGCGTGTCTTTAAGCTCTGGTATCAATTCAGAAAAATCACTATCTGAAAAATTATCAGGAATTGTTATGTTAATAATAATATCTGATTCATTTCTATATTCATCTGTTGTGCTACGTGTAAACTCGTATGATCCAATGACATCAATTTGTTCTGCTACATTAACATGAATAACGACACTATTTACCCATTCTAAATCATCTAATAAGTCATCCGCAATAAGCTCATAACTCACTTTATTTTTTGTTGCTATCTCTTCTCTTACCTCATCTTCTTTTAATATATTAACAATTCTTCTTGATAATTCTGTTGCATAGCGTTCTAGAGCGCGCCCTCTAACAATATTTTCATTTAGTGTAAATTTACGCCAACATGTAAATATTTCGTTCATCAACATAATTTTATTTTATTCATAATGATATCTTTACGTCATATAAAAATATATCACTAGCACTTTCATATTCTGAACAATTACCTATTAAGTATGCGCTACTAATCCATTCTTCGACACGCATAATATCTTTATATTTTTCATTATTTATAGTACTGTGATATCTGGCATCAATAAAAGCACACAAGTGAAAATTATCGTTATCATACGCATATTTCATCCAAAAACAATCTTTACAACATTGAAATTTTTGTTTTTTTAAATCAAGTGTTAGCATGTTTAAACTTTTTTAAAAAATATTCTTTACATTTAAGTAATAAATTAGATAGTATTGTCACAATAAAAAATGGTGTTATTATACATGTGATTATAAATAAGGAAAAATTTGTAGTTTGTATTGTTGATGTACTAATCAATTTCATAATGCAATTTTTTCTACTAAGTCAAAGTAAATAAAAACATCTGTGAATGGGGCACTTTGATCATACTCATCTATAATTTGTGCCTTCATCATTTTATGCTGCCACTTATCAAGATATTGATGCATATCACACATGTAACTAATTGATGTTTTAAAATGTAAAACTATATTTTCATATAATTTTTTAGTGTTAATGGTTTTTTGTTTTGCAATAGTGCAAATTTGTTTATTAACATTATAACGTCGACATGTATGACACTCAGGATAAAATATTTTTTTCATTTATTCGTTATCAATTATGACGTTCTATATCAATAATAGCTTCATCAATTCGTACTTCCAAAGTATTTAATTCATGTACAAGTGCTAGTAAATCATTGTAAGATGGTTTACCTTCAAGTAACTCATACATAGTATCTACAATGTTTGTCATATTATTCCATTGTTCATCTGTTATGGTATTCATACTTGACGCTACAACTGTATCTTCTAAATTATCTTGATTATACTCATTTTCATTCATAATTTTAAATCTCGAATAAATTTCTTTCAATGTTTTCGCTTCGTTAACCATTACATAAAAATCCTTCAATTACAACATGTCATAATATATATTCTTAATATGCTTAGTAAATTCAAGAAAGTAATGACAATGCTCATAATAAATGAAAATAGTGAATGGCAATATACAGCAACAAAAAATGTATTAAGTACACTTCAATATAATGAAAAGTTTCTAGAAACTCTTTCAGATATGGAAAAACAGAAACTACGAACAGAATTGACACATCATTTAATGACTGGATTGACAGCTATTAGTGGTTATTTACAGTTAGATGAACCTGATAAAGCACTTAAAGCACTTCAAAAAGCTAAAGAGCGATATGAGTGGTTAATTAAGCAATTAACAACAAATTTATAATTTTTATAAAATGATACACAAACTGTATTATATTTATTAATGTGGTAACTTATTTAAGGAATGTTTTACTTTTAAGTTTAAGTATTTTAATTCAATCTTGTTCTTCATGTGTCGATAATATGAAGAACTATCCTCCTGATTATACATGTCGCTTTGATAATCCCAATGCCATCTTTGATGAAACAATTATAGAAGTGTGTGATGGAATTGATAATAATTGTAATTGTATTGGTGACACTAACAATGATTTAATTGTTTGTGGTTATGGTGATGAAGGAGTCGATGAAGGTTGTATATGTTGGCCACAAGATGTTTCATGGGCGAATGATGAGCGACGCACATGTTGGCCAAATGATTTATATCCAAGAAATATGTATACAGTTAGTGAAACGTTCAGATTACGTGGTGAATGTAAGGATGGTTTCCAAGTTTGTCGACAATTACCAGAGGGTGGTTCTGAATGGGGTTATTATCAAAATGATGTTGATTGGGTACCTAATGGGTGTGCAGATGTTACCGTTCCTGCAACTGAAGTTTGTGATGGATTAGATAATAATTGTGATGGAAAGATCGATGAATCATTAAAGCGTTCTTGTTGGTCAGGACCTCAAAATAATGATGGAATGCCACAAGATTGGATAGCTTTTTATGATGCTCGTGAAGCACCATCAACTCCCTGCAAACAAGGGATACAAACATGTCAAGAAGGTAGTTGGTCGGGATGTTTATATGAAGTACTTCCGAGTGAAGAATTATGTAATGGAATTGATGATAATTGTAATGGTATAGTCGATGATCATGCTCGAGGTGAAGGTGAGAACTGTGGTTTAACTAATGATGGGATTTGTGAGTATGGGCAATTTGAATGTGTAGCAAGTGTTAATGGGCAAGGTGCAGACTTAGAATGCAAAGGAGCATCACTACCTGAAGTTGAAGTGTGTGATAATTATGACAATAATTGTGATGGTAAAATAGATGAAGAATTATTACAGCCTTGTGAGACATTGTGTGGATCGGGTTTTGAACGTTGTGTTGCAGGTACATGGGTAGGATGTACAGCACAACAACCAATGGCAGAAATTTGTGATGGAATTGATAATGACTGTAATGGTCTTGTTGACGAAAACCTTGAGTGCTCTTGTTCACCAGACTTAATTGATGTCTTGATACCTTGTAGAAACAACCCAGTAATTACATGTGGGTTAGGATATCTAACATGTGAATGTGATAATGAAGATTGTTCTAAGACATACTTTACTGATTGTGAAGCACTTTGTGTGCACCAACCACAAGTACAAGATATATGTGATCCATTATTAGGTATACCAGAAAATGAAGTCTGTAATAATTGGGATGACGATTGTGATGGTCTTATAGATGAAGATTTAAATCGAGTATGCTATACTGGTGCACCAGGAACGCGTGATGTAGGTGTCTGTGTTTCAGGTATACAACTATGCTCAGTGGGTCGTTGGGGTAACTTCACTGCACAGGGTATTTTTATTGATGATTATTGTGTAGATGAGATCCTTCCCTCAGAAGAAGTATGTGATCATCTTGATAATGATTGTGATGGTGAAATAGATGAAGACCTTAATAGTCATGAAAAAGTTGATATGGTATTTGTGATTGATAGAAGTGGTTCAATGTGTTCAAAAATTAACGCTTTGAAACAAGGAATACAACCTTATATTCTTGAATTTGCCGATACTGAACATAAGTTTGCGGTAATAAATGTTCCAGGAGATAGCCGTCGCGATATGGCGCCACCAAATGTTTTAGTTAATTTAGTTGATACAAATACATTTAATCGAGTATTAAATAATATTGATTGTAACTTAGGGGCGATTGAACCACAATATGATGCAGTATTTGGCATTGCAACAAATAATGAACAAAATGCGCCGTTCGAATTGCAATTTAGAGATGATGCATGGCCAATGATTATTGTGCTAACTGATGAAGTGGCACAATCATTTAATGGAATCACATCAGAAATAATACGTAATGAGTTGACACCATGTAAAATTGGTATTTGTGAACAAGATGATACATTAGAAGTTTTTGCTATTGTACCACAAGCTTTCCAAAATGAATGGTGTGCACCTGCAAACATTGCAAAAAAATGTTATAACTTATACAATGAAATTACAAGTGCAGAAATTAGATCGTATCTTGATGATATCTTTATAGATGTTTGTCGTTAAGTGTACTCATTAATTTATTATTAATGAGCTTGATTGTTTCTTGTGGTGAATTAACTTCAAAAGCGTTAGGTAATACTTCTTCATATATTGTTCGGTCGTTACCTGCTTTTGTGCATTTATCACCAACAAACCATATATTATATTGATTGTCTACTTGAACATTGTTAATAAGATCTTCCCATGTTTCTTCTAATGTGCCGTCAAAATGCCTTAGTGCATATCGCTTATCCCATCCTGTTGGGTATATATCAAATGATGTTTGCCCACCAAGAACCGCTGTTGTATGTAAGCGATTTCCTGTTTGATGTTCACGATATTCACTTAAAAAATAACTAAGTTGTTTTAAGTAAGTTTCTCGAATTTGTTCGAACTTATCAAGTTTAATAAACTTATCTCTATCTTCTTGTGTCGCAGCACGCCCAATTGGTGACCAGTTAATCATCGAACCACGATAACTTATGAATTCACCAGAAAAGTAAAGTTCATAATTGTAATATTCTTCCATAATATTATTTTGTAGTGATACGAGCTTTTTTACTATCGATTGATAACGCCGCATACCAAGCTCTTCACGCATTGATACTGAATGTATTAGTTCATGCTCTAATTTTATTTCATTAAATTTCCAATATTGTGTACCATTGCATGGTAGAATATGTTCTATTATTGTATGACAACCGCCTATAGCGTCAGAGTTAGCTTTACATTGTGAAAAAACAAGACTTGGTATTTGTTCTTTGATATAATCAAAACTACTACCAGATACAATTCCAACTTCAGCATGTTTTCTTAAATCACAAAGCGCTTGAATCATATTTGTTGTTATTTTTTCACGTGCATTAGTTAAGGTTCCATCGAGATCAAATAGTACTATATTTTTTTTATTAGTCATATCATTATAATATAATGTAATAATAACTATGTTAATAACGGAGGATATTCGTGTTTGAAAAGCAAAAGAACAAGTCTGTATGGCGTTTTGAAATTGGTAATCTCAAATCTTTTTCTGTTGTAAGTATCAATAGGCCTAAAATAACACTTACAAATAATAATGATATTGATTTTAACGATCTTATAGTTACTCTTGTAGACACAATTGAACCTTCAACATCTCATGTTATAATGAAATGGATAGAAAAACAAGTATCAAAAGAAGATTTTCATGAAACAGCAACATTGTCTATGTTGGGTGGCGTGAATGATAAAGAGCTTATAGAAAAGTGGACATATCAAGGTGTTAGAATTAAGAATGTTGATTTTTGTGATTTATCTTATTATGATTCGTCACCCGCTACAATAATATTATCGCTATCATATACACAGGTAATTCTTCATAATAATAACGAATAGTTTTATATATATAAATTATGAGCGAAATAGCAACTAGACAGCAAATGGTGAAACATTTACTTGAGCGCGGAATTTTTAATAAAGATTTCTTAAGTAATTTATCTGATACACTTCTACGTGAACACTACAACTATGATCTTAGGCTTCTTGAAAGAATAGGTGTTGCAACACAAAGTCCAGAGTTTCTTTCAGAAAGATATATGAAAATGGCTGGCGTTAATTCGAATTCGTTATTACAAGAAAAGTTAAAGAAATAATTTAATTTTTAAGCTAATCTATCCCATGAAAACATCAGAGGATCCCATTTCGTTTTCGAACAATGAAAATGCCCTACAATACCCCCTCCTTCTTCCCAAAACTCTGACGTCGGTTTATTCTTTGATCCTGTAATTACATACTCATCATATCCATCAATAAATTTTCCACCTTTTTTTGGTATACGTAATGGTATTTCTAAATGTGTTGTTAATACTTTAATAAGTTCAAGCGCAGCATGTTGTTGTTCTGGAAACAATGCTAACATTTTTTTTAGTTTACCATTCCATGTTTTAGAAATAATTGGTGGAACCTTTATTCCTTTACGCTTATACATATAAGCATATTTTGGATCTGCGACAGTACTTACATCAAATGGAATTGAAAATCTATTCATTCTTCCTGTAGCATATTGATATGCAATTGCAGGATCATGAAAAAATTGATAGATAGTACCATCTTGATCTATATCCCATGCCGTTGATAAACCACGCTTTGAAAGTATTTTGAAGCATTGTCCAGGCGATATTGTTGCATCATGATGTGCAGCAATTATTCGCACTTTATCTAAATTTTTACGTTTACCATAACATTTTTTATCTGTGATATCTTCGAATGTCATTCCACCTGGTTCATTAGGTGTAATTACACGAGTGTTAATTGACAGTTGCTTACCATCAAAGATAATATAATCAACAGTAGCGTCAGAATGAAAATCTTTGTTGCTGTCAACTTTAAGAAATGCTTTGTGTGTGCGTGGGCCATAAATTCCATCATCAAGTAGTGGTTTTAATCCATATTCAATTTGTGGATCGTTTAATTGAAATTCGAATACCTTCCAAGCAAATTCATCACTTGTAGGATTTAAATCCCACGGTGGATTGCTCAATAAGTTTAATCGTTTAAGAAAAATTGGATTTAAATTTTTTGCTGCTTCAATATCAAATAAGCATTGTTGTGTGTTTAGTGCCATATAATATCTATTCTATCGTTCTCTAAACATCCACCTTCCTTCAAATTTTCGTGCATCAAAAGTTTTAATCGTAAGATGAGCATTATTAAATACTTCATCATGTTTAGCCGACATTATAAAAACAACAGCAGGATTAGTAGTGAGATTTGTTAATTGTTCATCTAAATTATATAGACAACTTTGTGGGAACCCTCTCGGATAAAAATATTTTGTATTTTCTAATATTTCATCTAATACGCTTCTGTCAAACCATTCGTGTTTCATAAGTTTTTCATTTTTTATCTTTAAAATTTAAGCACAAGACATTTGCATGCCCCACCTGCTTTTTTGAATTCGCCTACATTACAATAATGAATTGTATATTTAAGTGTGCTCAATAACTCAAGTGTTGTGTGTGTTAATGTCTGTGTTGGCATAATGATATTGTCGTTAATAATAATTGAATTACATACTAAATTACTCGCCTCGATTTCAGTAATATCATGTAATTCAATGTGCTTTTCCATCTCGTTAATACTTTTAGTCGAGAATGCATCTCGATAGAATAATGCGTGCTCATTATTAAGCGCTAGAAAGCACATATCAAGATGATAAAACTTTTTTGTGATTAATTCACACGGAACAAAATGTTTAATATTATATGTATAGCATATAATTTCTTGTGCTTCTTTGTGTGTTCGCTGCCCAAACGCCCCAAATAGTACTTCATTAACTAAATGTGAATCGGCTTGACCTTCAAAATGAATATTATTTGGCAATATAATTGTATTATATTCGTTATTAACAAACCATTGTTTAAATTGTTCCGCTTCTTGTTGACGCTCTTTATACGCAAAGTTTGGAAGAATTACTGTATTCTCATGTATAAATCCTGCATTCGCTGTAAAAACCATGTCTGGACATTCTTTTACCTGTGGTATTATTTCAATGTCACACTTTAAATCTAAAATGAGATCAGTAAGCGTGTTCCATTGATATGCCGCAACAACTTTACTTGGCTGGACATCAAGCGACGTCCATGGGTTAATTGCGTATTCTATATTAAAATATTCAGGTGGACACGCAAGAAATTTCATAATTTATTATTTTATTAAATTAAAATATCAACTTTTTGTTCAGAAATAATATCTGCTATAGCATCAATATGTTCATTAACTAATAAATCTTCTAATTGTTTATTAGTTAATGTATTGTTTGCAACATAATCTACATACTCTTCACAATTTTCCCAACGCATATTAAGGAAATATGGTCCACCATTATCGATAAATACACCAAATTTCATTACAAAATCTGTAGGGCTGAACGCTGATATTAACTCTATTTTATTGTTTGAAAAATGATCATTAACACGTTTTTGTACTTTTTTATGTGCATCATTTTCACCATACTTACTCATATAAATTTTCCTTTACTAATTCAATACATAGATTATCGATTTTATTCATATCAACACCGTTTGGTATCATGCTTGTTTTATAAAGCGAATCAGCTTGTGTTTCTAATATTTTTGCTTCTTCAATCAATCGTTCATAACTCCATGCACCATTTCTTATTGCAAGTAATTCTTCTGCATCTGGTCGATAAACAATAAGTCCTTTACCTTCAAGTATTTCTATACATTGACGCATAAGCCGGATCAGGTGTGAGCCGTGTTTACAATCAAAGAGATATTTTGCTTCAAGTTCGGCACGCTTCGGATTTCTTGTTTCTTTCCAGTTAATATATTGCTTCCAATGTGTTATTGCATCTTTATATTGTTTTTCTTTTTTAGCTGCTTCAATCAATTCCACATGAACAAAACCTATAACATTTCCAATATCTGTGTAATCACTTTGAGAAAGTGCATCAATCCAATCTTTAGGAACAAGTTTCTTATGTTCTGGGAGGTTAAAATCTCTTCGCTCAGGTTTCTTTTTTGGTGGATTTAAAAGCCAAAAACGATGTGTTTTAATACGTTTGAGTTGCGAATATGCGTATCCTGAATATCGAAACTTGCACGCTTTACTTAAAAACAAATTACGATGTTCACGTAACTTTTCACCTGCTTTCGTACATTTGATAATATCGGTCGATCGTGTTCCTAGGATTTCCAAAACATTCGGATTTCCACGTGAAGCAAGTTTCATGAACTTGCGAAGTTCATATATAACTACATCTTCATCATCGTTTTTACGTTCAACTTGTTCAACATGTTTTGCAAAACCATGATAATATTCATGTTCAGCAATGAATATTCCACGATAATCGTAATCTGATTTCGATGTATTTGTTCCATACGCGCGACTTCCCGCGGTTACATATAAAATAATTCTATCTTCATTAAGTTTCATTGAAGTATTCGTTTCATCATTCAGATGATATTATTGATATAATTGCTTTACCAGAATTCGAACTTCGAACTTCTATTTGTGAATATCTGCGCCTATCAACATTATGTAAACATCGCTTATCAGGAGTGCCTTCTCTTAAATACTCCCACGTATTATAGTGATTCATTGTTGAAATACCATCATTAGTATTAGTTATTTTAGATGGTTGTCTAATAACCCATATATGATATGTTCCTCTAAGATCTTTTTGTTTTGTTTTCACGATATAACCTTTTTATTTGTACATTATGTTTAATTTGTGTAAATATTCACCAACGGCATTTTGAAACTCTGTTGTCTTAGCAAGTTCTTCTGCAAACTCTTTACGTTTTATACCTACAATTTCTGGTCTGTATTCACTGATATACTCTGAAGCGATTGTTTTCATTGCGCGTAAAAATATAGAACGCACACCTGTGAATGTAATTGGTTCGTTTGTAATCGTAGAGATTTTTTTTGCTATCTCACGATAATCTACACCTGCTCCCCATTCTTTTTTTGCTACATTAAATCTTTTAGTTGTTTTTTCCATGATGACCTTTTATAATCCATATACCAATTATAATATATCAATTATAAATGTTTCATTCTTAAAAAAACTTGAAAGTAATGAATTATTCTAATTATAGTATGTTTTTGAAGTGATCGAAATTATTAAGTATTTTATCTAAAATAATAAACTTATTTGTGTCACATGCGCATCCATATAATATGTCATTAGAGTTTAAATATATTATATTTTTTTTAAAAAAAGTACACAAATATGTGTCGTTTATACTATTAGAATATGTTATGCAATCACATTTGTTAATTCCAAAACGTGTATATGAGTTAACTGCACATTGTGCTTTAGGATGTATACAAACGGTGTGCATTAATTCATTAACTCTAAATATGTAATGATATTTTGATTTTACGTGCTTCGTTATATCATTAGCAATATATTTATCATGTAAACTGAACACATGATAAATATTAAAATAATATTTCTTTTATACTTAATTTATCTAGTTTTGCCTTAAGTTCTGGATCATGCTTTAAGTGAACATATTTTTCACCCGCTTTAACTCCACGAGGTGCGGGCTCATATTCTGGAATATTAAGTGCTCTATCTAAAGCACCATATATGCCTGCATCTTTTCTTAAATTAACTGTAAATCTTAATGCATTCTGTGATGTTCCTGTAGGAGAGAAATGCACTTGATCATGACCCACAAAATATAATTTTTCTTTGTCTAAGACAATAACACCCTCAGCATCACCCCATGAATCACTATTTCTTAAAATATTATCTAAATCTTCTTGCATATGATCAATAATTTGTTGATTTGTTAGTACACGATTTTTACCATATTTTTTATTATATTCATTAGCTATGTCAAGTGCATTTTTTGTCATATCTCTTGCAGTTATTTCAGCTAAGTTAATTCCAAGTTTTTTGAACATGTTGAATGGCCACTGATCTCTATCCCACCCACCTGACTTTCCCATAGGAGCTATATCAATTGCATTTATTCCAGCTGATTGATTTGATGCATCTTTTACGTGCCAATGTTTTTTATTGATTGTTAAATCAAATTTTGATCCTGGATCAACTAATGTATCATCTTCTAAAGTAAACATCGTTGTTATTTCACCTCGACCAACAGTATCTACTTTTTCAATTATTCCTGCTTTTTTAGATCTACCATGTGTCACGATATCATTCAGTGATAATAATGTGTGTGGAATTGTAAGTGCTTGACCTTTGATGGGTATCTTCAGTGAATATAAATCTTCAATGAATTCTGCACCATATTGTCTATATAATGTATATAATTTTTCTATTGTTAATCTTTTTAACATGCTTTCTTTAACATTGTCTAAAAAATATTTAAATTTAGTAGCTTTTTTTGGTGCGTGTTCTTCGAGAGCTTGAGATAAGTACTTAGTGATGCTTGCTTTATCTAATTTTGTAATACCATGGTTTTTATCTGATAGTGTATCTAAGAATGTGATAACTTTATCTTTTGAGTTGTCATCTATGAACCAGCGATCTCCATCGATTTGAACTATCACTTCATTTATGAAGCGAGTTAATAACTTACTATTTTTCGATTGCATATTTTATGTATTTTGTTGTGCCTGGTTATTACTTAATTTTAATACAATAGGGCTTCCATATCCCCACAATTCTACTCTATCGATATACCATGATGCATAAATCTGTGTTTCTTCATTTCTACGAAACTCTTCTTCATCATCATAATATGCTAATGTCATATGTGGTTTATAAATGCGTTTCTCTTCTGGATCATCACCATAATAGTGATTGATTTCTATTCCTGCATTTTCTAACGCGTCTCTTATTTTATAATGAAGCTCTAATAACATATTGCTCGCGGCTTTTGCGTAGAATACATATTCATCTTTATCTTTATGCGGTTCAAATTTGTCAGTGCCACACAAGTTAATGGCAAAAGGTTTAATATTTTCGAGAACATTTTTGATTATATTTTGGATCTTTTCAAGATTAGCAAAATCTTTATTTATAATTAAAAGCGTTATATGTTTTGGGCTTGTATCTTCGTTTTCATCGCTTGCAAAATCTGGAAATGATCTTTCTATTTTTCTTACAATATTTTCAGGTACTGTTACAAAAAGCCCTAAATCTTGAAAATCTTCTTCTAAGAGTGAACCATATGTTTTATTAAGTGTTTCTTTGATGAATTGTTTCAATGTAGGTAAACTCATATAATTTGTTCCTCATAGTCGTTCATTAAATGATTTAACAACGCGTGTGACAAATTCCTTTAAGTGTTCTCTTTTTCTGTTAACCATATTTATAGAGAAGTTTATATTTTTTTTATTATTAAAATATGCTCTGAATTTGTCTGCTTGTGAGCGTCTGTCATCCCAAAATATCAAAGTATGTATTGCTGGATGTCTATTAAGAATATTTTCAATTGTTGTAATTTTAAATTGCGCTGTGCTTCCACCAGGTGATAAATGAAGCTCGTCTGGCATTAATAAGTTCTTTTTAAGAATTGATTTAATTGCTAATCGTAATTCAGTTGTATCACGCCTTCCTGTTAAAATTATTGTATATATATTACTTTGTGCTAACGATTTTTTGAGTGCATTTCCAGTAGGTTGCCAAATAATATCGCCACCAGTAAAATTCTTTGATGTATAATACCATCGTGGATCAACTTTTATATAATAACTTTTTTTATTCGTATCACCTCCAATATTTTGCCCTAACTGTATGTTACTGCGAATTTTGTTATTAAATGATTTATAAAGTTCTGCAGTCCACGGTTTTTCATCATATAAGACTTCATATCTATTATTTTGATCATAGTCATGTACAGGATTTGAGTTTACAGAAAATTTGTTAGTATGAACTTTATGTTTAAAACGTTCGGGTCTTGCTTTTACAAATGATTTGATACCGTCATTTAAAATGTATTGAATCCATTTAGAATTAACACCATCGTTTTCATCGTAATGGCGTGTACTAAAAAGTGTATTATCAAAATCATATATGTGTAATTCTGTATAATTTTCAATTTCAGTCATAAAGTTGATCCCAATATGCACGTAATGTTAGATTTCGCATTTTTTCTTTTTTTTCTGCTTGGGCTTTTTCTTTATCATTTTCATCATCACTTTCTGTACATGAAATCTCATTAATGAGAGTTGATTTATCCTTAGGAATTCCGTGTATATCATTGTTTTTAAAGCCAAGTGTTACATGAAAATCTTTGCTTGGTAATTTAATGCTATGTCTAACATTTTGCATTTCGGGCCAGTCTACCACTACGAAGTATGCAATATTATCTTCCTCTTTAACAGCACCTACGCCTTTATATGTGGGAGTTGTTCTTACATTCTCTTTAATATTACTTATAATTTTATTTTTTATCTGTTTCTTCACTTGTTTTTTTGATAATTCTTGATTTTTTGCTTTAATATTTCTTATTACATTATTTAATTCAATTGCGCTTATTATTGTAATATGCCATTCATGTCCATCACGTTCAAATTTCTTTTGTTCTAATTCTTTACTATTTTTTGCAAGTATTTTAAAGTTTGGTTTTTCTACAGGAACATAAAAATACCCTTTATTGTACACTATATTCATTTTGTTTTGTGCTTAATAGGTATAAGTATTATTTTTTAATAGATAGTTAACTATTTTTCAAAGACATCATTAAACCAATTAGGGAACATATTTTTGTTTTTGCTGTAAAAATATTCAAAGTTTTCATCTAGTATATAAGTAGAACAATAATCATTTATGCTTCTAACACTTCTACCGATTGCCTGTATAATAGTTTTTGTTGTCATGTATGGATACCACCACGACCATTTATTCATACGCTTTCGTATAACTGGACTTCCTAAATATGGATACGGTGTTTTACATACTATTTGAAATCTTGATAAGTTATCATATAAATCAATACCCTCCGTCATTGAGGGCGAAATAATTACAGTTGGTTTTTTGCTTGATAAATGTTCTTTTAAAATTTGTTGCCTATTTTCACTATCGTGTATTAACAATCGATTACTTTTCACATTTCTATGTATGTAATTTGCAATTCGATATGTTGTAGCGTGAATAATTCCTTTATCATTTTTATGATGTTCTAACAGCATTTTGATAGTTTTAACAATATCTGGTAATGTTACATCAATTGATGTTTTACTCATTTTACCAACTGGTACATAAAAAACTGGTCTGTTCTTTAAAGGGAAAGGTGAACCAACACTAATAAAGCTAACTTGATCACTTGGGATGCCTAATGATTGACAAAATGCATTTCTGTCAAGAATAGTCGCTGACATCATTAAAACTTTTTTACCAAATCTGAAAAGTAGATTGTCAGAATAAAGTGAGACATCGATGGGCGTAAACTCAAGCTTACGTAGTGATTTATCTTGAGCAGGAATAATATTCAATACCCAGTTTTCTTTAGTATAATCATCTAGAAAGCGATTAACTTTACATAAATGTTTATCTAGTTTCTCAAAGCGCTTCGTAATTTTATCTATCTCGGCCTGTTTAGGTTTAATATTTAAATCTGCATATTTCGCAATCATCTTAGAAAATTTCGCCAACAATAATACTAATGATGGTTTATACTGATCTTTTATCCATATAATTGCTTGCCTACTAGTATTTATTTCAGGCATATGTATACCAAGTGTATTTGCAAATCGTTCAGAAAATGAAACTTCAACAAAGTTTTGCATTTCTGCACAAATGTTATGACACTCGTCTAATATAAGCAAATTTCTTGGTTTGATGTTTCCTGCATATACTGTTTCTGCTAAAAAGTAACTATAATTTGTTAATCCTTCTTCACCATCTAAAAATGCTTTTTTAGCCTGCCTATATACACAACCCATAGAACTGCATGTTTTATAAAATCTAGACTTTTTAGACTCGAGCTTTAACATACGCATACTTTCTGCGCATGATTGTTTACAATAATAGTTACAAGTATAATTATTACTAGATTTTATATTTCTTAATGCTCCTTTAGGTGCACCAAAATCATTCATATATTGTTCTTGTAGAATTTTTTGTGTTGTTAATACATAAGCTCCAGATTGGAAGTCTTCATAAACTTGAGACAGATTATTTAAATATTTTGTGACAGTTAAACCTACAGCTGACTTTCCAACACCTGTTGGTAAATCGCAAATAACAAATTTCTTATCTTCATTAATAAATGAATTAAGAATAAAATTGATTGCATCTACTTGTTGAGAACGAGGCTTATCATATGGAAAGTATTTTATCCATTCTTTTTCAGTCATTTTATTTCCTAATTATTTGTTGATGTAATTTGCCCGAGTGTATAGCCAGTTATAACTACAAGTGTAAATGTTGCTAATACACCAATAACTATTCCACCCTCTATTGATGCAAAAAATCCAGGTGGATCAAAGTTATTACGTAAAAATTGTATTTCTTTTTCTTTAAGGGTGAGTAGTGCTTGTTGTGTTTTATTTTGATGTTCTAATTTAATATTGAGTAAATCAACTTTCGATTGAAGTTCAAGTTCTAGTTCAAATTTTAATTTTTCTAGTTCATTTGCATGTAACTTACCAATATTTTCTATATATACTTTGTTTCTTATAGCGGCAAGATTGTTAAATATAAGCCCATCGAATGGTACTACATCACCTTTTTTTACTTGTTTTGTTATTGCTTGTGATTGTGCATGTACAATATTAGTTGTTAGTAACAATATTGGAATTAAGAAAATCGTTATACCAACTCTCAAGAGCTTCTTCATCTTCATTTAATTTATTTAGTTCTTCTTTTACTTTTTTATTAATATCATTACGTATCTTTTTTTCTCTATTTTCAAATTCTTTATTGATTTTTTTAGCTATTTCTTTTTTTCTTTTATTGATACGTTCTACTTTTTCAAAAGCTTCATCATCTATCTTATTATTATATTTTGTATATTCATTAATGTTTTTATTGAAAAAATCAAATGCTTTTATTAAAAGATTTTTATCAAATACTTGTGTTATAAATGCTATAAATAATAATAAAACAGCAATACAAATTAGTATCGCATACCAATATTTTTTTAATAAACGTTTTATTTTATTAGAAAGTTTCATAATTACTAATTTTAATCTGGTAATTCTACATCATCACCTGAATGTTTTCTATCTGTATGCCTGCGCATAACATACGCACCTAATGTTGGTGTTAATATAGATGCGACTAATGTTGCATCTAAAATACCAAAATCAACATTAGTTCCATTTACGGTTAATGATATACCACTTAATATAAACTTTGCTAATACAACTAAGAAACCTAATACCGCAAATGTTAACATTGCATCACGCTTATTTTTGCTATTTTTAATCATCCATTTGTTTTTAATCATATTTTAATTTTCCACTAATTTAACATGTTCTGTTCACGAACATCATTTACGAATTGTCTCATAACATATAATTCAAGTTCATTTTCAACATAAATCTTAAGATTTAAGAGCTCACTATTAATTAATTGTATATTATCATTAATATCTTTTAAGCGTTTATTTTCTTGCTTTTTTGTTTTCTTATTTTTTAATGTTATAAAATTAATTATTTTTTTTAGCATAATGCCTTGTTTTTCTTTTACCTTTAGTAAGCTTATCTGCAACACAAAAGCTAGCCCACGAATTAGGTTTTACTTCACAATCAAAACCTTGTGCTATTACATATGATTTCGCTTCTTTTAAAAGCATATTCGATTTATGTTTACTGTTACTATTAACATCTAAGTGTACAGTAAATTTTCTTGCTTTATCACAAAGTTCTGATAAAGCTATAGCAACTTCTGTTGCGCGTTGTGTCTCTAATAATAGTCGTTGTCGCAAGCTGCATGTTTTTGTTAAAAACTCTCTGCAATAAAATAAAGCGCCGCCTTTATTACTTTTATGAAGAATTACTGCCGTTGCCAATAATAAGTTATTATTTCTTTCTTGTGAATCGACTCCAATATATATAGCGTGTTCTTTAGTTATTTGTGTTTCTAAAAATTTAGACAATTCTTCTAATGAATATTTATTATTTGTAGTTGCATCTATAAATTCCATTAATCATTACCATGTGGATCATGATTTTCAATGATTTTCATAATATCTTCAACATCTGATGGTACAACATGCATTCCTTCTCTCGCTAGCGCTTTCTTGTAACGTTTAACAATTTTATATGCTTCTTTATCATCATCTAATAATAAACACATAAAATATTCAAGTAAGCCTTGTAATGTTATTTCTTCATCAACTATAAATTTTCTTATTTCTTTATATGTTTGTGGTAATACACGTAAATGCATAGACTTACGTATCCAATATTCTCCTAAAGCTTGTCGTCTTCGACGTCGCTTTTTAGTATTTGATACGGATAAAGCGAAATCAGTATGGCTTGTCATATTTCTCTGCTGACTGTAATTTATAATTATTTGCTAATAATTGTTCAAATTCATTTGCATCTTCTTCACCATAATTATTTCTTACAAGTTCAAGTGCCCTATTAAGAATAACGCTTTTCATATCTAATAAATTAGTATAATTTTTTATTAAATTATTAACACTGTTAGCAAAGTTTGACAGATTTAGAGCGCCAGGGCGTTGTTCGGGACCAATACTTTCTTCATCATCTAAAGTATCTAAATCAGTTTCACCACTTAAATCTTCAGGTTTCGCTACAGGTTCTGTTTCTGTATCAGAAATCTCTGGTTCTTCTGCCTCTGGTTCAGGTTTTGGCTCTTTCAATTCTGGTGTATCTAAAGGCTCGGTTGGTTTTTCTACTGGTTCTTCAGTAGCTGGTTCGCTTTCTTGCTCTTCTTTATCTTTCAATTTAGATATAAGATCTTCAGTTTCATCTTCATGTAAAGTGCTAGTAAAGAACTCTTTAAGTGATAATGTTTCAGTTACTTGAGGTAAATTTTCTTTTGCGCTCTTTTGTGATTGTTGTTCATAATCAGTTAGATATCTGTCTATTTGTGTATCTAACGAAGATATATCTAATTCTGCTTCATGTAATATATCTTTTCTCTTATAAAATTCACGTAAAGTTAACACAATATCAATCCTCAATATTAGCTAATACTAATAGCTTGCACTTGTTTTCGTTTCTTTTCTTTATATATATCTCTACTTTTTGTGTAATAGCTATAAAATACTTCCAAAATAGATGCGAATTCCTCAGCACATTCACCACAAACTTCGAAATTTATACCATGCTTGTCTATGTTTGGAAATTGACGTGGATTGTCAATTAAAAATGTATATAAGTTATTTTTAATGTCTCCGTTCATTGCTGTCGCTGTTTGTTTCCCGCACTTATCACAGAAATATAGTGTTTTTTGCAACGTAAAATACTCCTCCAGATTGTAAATTGTTTGATAATAGTTGAGAGGATTAGTTACACGAAGCCGCTGTGTCATCTAATATAATTATAACACAAGCGTGATTTGATTACGCATTTACAAATTCTGAAAGTTTTTTGACTATAATGTTTACTGATTTACTTGTTAGCAACGTTAAACCATCAAACTTATCAGTTATATATTGATTATAATATACTAGTATTTACTGTACCACCCTGTAGTAAAAACTTGTAAAGATTATAATCTATTTTGCGACTTGAATTGAAAATCGATTTATTCTGAATAGACTTATGAATGATATCTATTGCGAGATTGATATCATTTTTGATATCACATTCCCACAACAATATTATTTTTTTGAATGTTAAGTAACGTAAGAACTTCGCTTTTTGTATTTCTGCTAAATATTGATTGATACTAAAATTGTGTCGTTTTACAAATATATCTTTGTGCCAATATGATCTATTATATTCAATAATATGTGTATTATTAACTAAAAAGTCACATCTAAATCTTGCTTTATTTGTAATCGCGTTATATTCCGGGGGTATACTATAAAAGTTTATTTCATAATTTGTATTAACATCATATGATGCATTCAATAGTGCTTCACAAAGCTTTATTTCAAACTTTGACTTACTTCTATTTTTCTTTAACCCATGCATTCTTGACTTTATCCATGCTTGTTTTCTTAAGGGATCATTATCAAGCTTGTATTTAAACTTTTCCCAATAATTACATAGTTGATAGATTTTATCTTTTGCTTCTATTTCTGAATATCCACGATTTATGTAATATTCTTTTGTGTTATTTTTAAACCCTTTCGTTAGTTTATAAAAATTGCTAACAAATTCTTTTATAGAGTTCCAATTTGAAAAGTTTAGATTTTCTATTAGTGCAGATACAACGTGCTGTTTGAAATCCATTTTTAGCAATTGTTTTTCGAAGTCGCTTTTTGTTTTACATTCGTTAAATGTATCTCTGATTTTATGAAAGTATTTGTTTTTTTTGATTTCGATCAGCTCATCAGCTGGTGCACCAGAATATAATAGATTACACCATCTGAATGGAACAACATTTATTTGTTTGTCATATTGAACAAGACCAATAAACAATTCTTTACAAACACTCGAATAACCGATATACGAAAAATGTGCGTCCTTATTTGTGATAATACACTTTGGTATATGATCAATTTTATTATTCCAATGATACATACGCAATTTTCTACTTGCTTTTGAACCCAGAAACGCTGTATATTTTAATACTTCTTTAGATGTTGATACATAAGGCATGTTTATAAGTATATCAAAGCAGTTATTTTTGAATAAAATATTCTTTTAAAAGTATCTCTTTTAACGAATATACTTCTATGTTTGCGTCTCTAAGAAATGTAATACCACTCATATCTCTATATTGTGCTTCATATATTACACGTTTTACACCACCATTTATAAGTGCTTTACAACACATACGACATGGAAAGTGTGTAATATACATAATTTTTTTCTTATGAAAATGATAGTCACATTTTAACAGTGCATTTATTTCACAATGCAAAAACTCACTTTCTCCTTGCACATCAGACGTAGGTATGTGCGGGCCGCCCATATAATTTCCATTATAACCTACTGATAATACAGTGGTATTATCGGCAGATATAATAATAGCACCCACTTTTAGCCTTTTGTCGTACGAACGATGTGATATCACTTTAGCAATATTCATCCATGTTTCGTGCCAAGATGGTCGCTTATTTTCACCATGCTCTTCAAGATATTCTTTAATATCATTATTCATTTTTCTTCTCTAAGGTATCATTTAATGTTACAAAAATATTTTCTTTTTGTGTATTTATAGTACTAAAGTCTAAGTTGAGCTCATCGAGCGAAAAATAATGATATCGTGGTTTATGTGATAAGCTCAAACCATTATCTACAAGTTCCATATATATGGATTTGGTAATAATGTTAACTTGTAGAACTTTCCATAATTCTATTTCTATTAGTTGTTGTGTATTATGATTAAAATCTGTAAATATGATACGCTCAAATATTTGATTAACTCTGATTTCAATTAACTGTAAACCATTCATTATTAGTGCTCATTCTGTAGATTATACACTGAACGAGGTTTACTTTCCATGAGCCCATTATTTGTAATTTCACAAAATTCTGCATTGCTTTGAAAATCAAAAATTGTATGTGCATTGCAATACGACATAGCCGACTTAATCCCACCCAGTAATAACCGCACAGTCTCTTCTGTGTTTCCTTTATACTTCACATAAGTGCTAACACCTTCGGGAACGATTTTTCTTTTATCGCGCCCTTGACCTATTTGCACATCATATGATGCCATACCTTTATATTCTTTTACTGCAATCCATGCATGAGTATCTTCATCTTCATTTGACCACGGAACTTGCATATGATTATCAATTTGCTTAGTAATTTTATTAAACCATACAGTTCTACCTGGTGAACATGATGTTCCAGCAAACAGTGAACCCGCCATCACAAAATCAGCACCAGCTGCAATTGCTTTTGCAACATCACCACTATTGTCACATCCTCCATCAGCAATGATGTTAGTATGTGGATAATATGTATCGCGTAATTGTGCACAATCCAAAATAGTTTGAAATGTTGGCACACCAACTCCTGTATTTCTTTGAGTTGTACAACTATGTCCACCCCCAATCCCACATCTAACCCCATCTGCACCCACTTTTGCTAATTCAGAAAAACCTTGTGCTGTTGCAACATTTCCAGCTATGATGTATACATCATGAAGTCTGTTTTTAAGCTTGTTAACAAAGTCAAGAACTATTTTATTGTGACCATTTGCAACATCAACACAGATGATTTCTACACCTACGTCTGCTAATTGTAATGCAGTTTCGAAATCATGTGGTTTACACCCTATTGCAACACCAAATAAAACATTATCACTTTCGTTAATACGTTTAATTGCTTTGAGTTTATTATCAATGTCGATATATGGCGTGCCTCTATGTAAAATGCCTAAACAATTAAGTCTATCCATTTCAATACACATATCAACACCACATACTGTCGACATTGGGCTTGCTATAAGTGGATGCATGTGCGTCCATGGTTCATTATTCTTATAAAGCGTGCTTGTTGTAAATGCATCTGAACGTGATGTCACTTGTGATTGTTGAGGAACTAATAATACATCATCATATGAAAGCGCTTTACGAATTTTGTGTATCATCTTTTACCTCATGAGCAATTTTATATGATATTACAGTTGATTCATTACGTAATAATGGATATGTTTCATCTCTTTTTAAAACGCTTACTTTATGTACTGCGTCTAATTCATTATTTGCGTCAATATCAATACTAAATAATTCTTTTGAAGTTCTTTCATTTTTTGCAAGACTAGCATCTATTTTACTAATCAGTACAGTAAACGCTACCATAATCATCTCCTTCTTCATAATCACTAGTACTAATTGTTATACAACTTGATTCACTTGCTATATTCGGTGTAACTAGTTTCTTACTGCACCATGGGCAATAAATAAAATGTTTCCCCGAATAACCCTCATACGAAGTACTTCTAATACTCATGAAAGCAAATCCTGAGTTGAGTTCATCTATATTTTCTTTCCAATCATTACATTTACATTCTGTATAAGTTTCAATTTCCATGTATATATTTTTCTCCTTATAATGATTAAATTTGTTTCTATTGTTTGTCGCTTTAACTGTGTCAATTCATTACGTACTTTACGTGCTTCATTTCGTTTATTTTTAGTTGCTACAATTAAACATTGCAAGCATTCTGTTTCATTTAATTTATCTGAAATCTTATCTTTACTAGAAATTGATATAGGTCTATTATTACAAAGCGCTCTTGAATATCCGTCAGTAGCGAACTTATACGGGTGATAGTGTGTCATAATGTTATATAAAAATATTATGGATAGTATTTAGGTATATTAAGATCGGTTTCTATATTAGCATCTCGATTATAGAGAGTTTCTTGTTCTTGTATATCTTGATCTGTTTCTAAGTCTAAATTATCTAACATATTTTCAATTTCTTCTTTAGATATACATGTTTTGTCAAAAAGCTCTTTAATCTCTTCTATTTTATCGCTTACTGCTTTTTTACACATTGTTTTACAATTATTTTGTGCTCTATTGATTTTTCTTTCTATATCGCAAGATGTAAAAATAATCGTAAATATTACAATAATTCCTAACATAACTGTAGACATTAGAATGGTTCCTAATAATATTTTCATTACTACTCCAGATATATAGTGGACATGTCGAGAGTCGAACTCGAGTCTTAAAAGTTTTAAACTAAAAGTCGTTCACAAGTTTAGATGATTGTTTATTGATTAACCATCAACATCAAAAGCATCGAGCTTTTCAAGCTCTGGTTGCGCCTCCACCAGGGCAAATTTCTTTCCTTTCCGAGGGCAGCATATTTTATCCGAACATACAAACGGTTTTTCCGAAATTGGATAACAAGGTCTCCGGAAACCCCGAGCTACTCAATTATATTGAGCTACTGTGCTTGATACACTGTTTTGAACTAGAAGGTGCGCAGGAATTCCACGAACACGATCTGTGTTACTCTTCAAAGAGAACCAAGGCTTTACAAGACTTACATCTTTGTCAATTACTTAGTAACGCTGTTTAAAGTCGCCTCGTTAACGACTACTTGCACTTTTTGTTATCATCCTCCTAATCGAAGCCATTTCATGCCCTTATTAAATATAATTTCATGTACTAACATGATAATGTTTAATTATAAATTGTAACATTCATAATGTGTTAATTGATCTTTATTAAGTTTAGTCAATTCTAGTGGTTTTTCATTACTATATCCTAATGATATAATGCAGATAGGATCTATATACCATGGTAAATCGAATAATGTACTAATTGTATATTCATTAAACGCACCAACTGGACAACAACTTAATTGTTTATTTGTTGCTGAAAGTAGAATTGTGTTTGCAGCCATAGCAGCATCTACGAGTGCATAAAACTTCGATCCTCTTGCTTTATATTTTTCTGCAGAACGTTTTGTATTTGTTAATACAATTATATTAACAGGTGCTTGTGCAATAAATTCTTGCCCATACGCAGCTTGTGACAATAAACGTTTACTATTATTATCTCTAATAATAAGAAATTCATAAGGTTGTAAATTGCCTGATGATGGAGTCATGCACGCTTCTCTAAGAATTTGATTTAACACATCTTCAGGTACTTGTCGAT
>CEPZ01030543.1_pt1 | contig 24947 bp, 37 predicted proteins | sample 530461 | NCBI WGS metagenome assembly CEPZ01 (sample SAMEA2620106, study PRJEB7988) | marine metagenome | isolation source: saline water (ENVO:00002010), including
GAGTACTTTGACTACTTTTCCTGCTTCTTCTGCCAGGCCAAATCTTGCAGCTTTAATGTCTTCTCCGTCTCTTTTAGCTCCTTCGCCGGGGAGATAATCGTCGCCAGAAACAATGACTTCGCCAGGTACTACTAAATATCTTTTTGCTGGCTTTTCAGACTCAGAAACCTTTTCTTCTTTCTCTTCGGCCTCGTGGGCCTCATTAATCTCGTTCTTCATTGTAATAATAATCTTTCCGCGCATTAATTGTAATGGGGTGATTTGTCTTTATTGAAAAATGAGGGGGAAAGGGGTTTAAAAAGATTGTGGTACAATCTTTGACTCTCGCTTGAAGTATAAAGCTTCGAGTTTAAAGATTTCGGAGAAATCTATTCAGGCTCTGCTTGTAGCTCTTCGGATTGTACGGCTCCGTGGGTGATGTTGTTCAGTTTGTCGTAGAAGTCGATTTGCATTCCTGCTGGGATGTTTATTATTACTTGCAAGTCTCCGTTTGGGAGCCATTCTTCGTCTTCTTTGTATTCATTGATAAGGCCGTAGGCTTGTCCTGTGTATTGGGCAGGGATTGTTAATTTTATTCTTTTTAATTCGAGGCTGATTGGGATTACTGTTTTTAATTTTTCAATTAGTTTTGGCATTTGCTGTTCTGGAGGAGCATTGGTGAAGCTGTAGGAAACTTCTGATATCGCTCTTTTTATTCTATCTTCTGTATAAGGGTTTCCGTTTTGGTCGACTGCGTTTGTTATTATCAAATCCACTACTTGTTTGATTCTTTTCTCTTGTTCTGCGGAGCGGAATTCCTGGGTTTTTTGGACTTCTCCTTTTTGGATTATTTGTTTGCTGGCTTCGTATAAGTCTGAAGTTCCGAAGGCTGCTTTTAGATCTGATTCTGATGCTTGGAGACCCTTATGTAAATCATAGAAAATTGCATTGGATTGTAACGCGGCTGTGATGTCGCCAGAACCGTCTTTTACCTTGAGGGCTTCGTCTAAATCGACTAGGATTTCGTATTGTTTTTCTTTTACTCTAACACGGGCTTCTACGTTTGGCATGTTAATATTATGAGTAAAGGGTTTTTAAGAATTGTTATGGAATTTAGAAATTAAATTTTATTAAAAATATTGAGAGAACTGCCAGAAGAATTAGCAAAATTGTTCTTTTTGTTAGTTTCTCCTTATATAGGATGGCACTAACTATTGCAGTTACTAGTATATATGTTGACTGAATTGGTGAGATTAATGTCAATGGGCCTTTTGAAAGGGCAGTTAATAAAGTATAAAAACCTAAAAATCCAAAAAGTCCTACGAAACTACCAGTTATGAATGATCTTTTTGTTAAAGCTTGTTTTAAATCTTTTTTGTGAAATAAAAATACTAAGGGAATAAGTAAAAGAGATGCAAAAAGATGTTCATAAATAAGAAATGTTGGAATAGATATTGAATCTGCGATGAATTTTTGAAAAATTTTAATAACTGCGGAAATGGATATTAGGGCAGATATAATGAAAAGTATTTGAGCAGAATATTTAATTTTTTTGCCTTGGTATATGAAGCCAAATATAATTGCAATTACTAAAAAAATTCCTAGAAAATTAACTAGCGAGATTCTTTCTCCGAATAAAAATAGGCCTCCCAATACTGCTAAAACTAAGCTTCCCGTTGTTGTAATTGGAAATAAAGAACTTGTGTTTATGTATTTCAATGTATACATTTGTGAGAGTGAAAGGGAGACAAATAAAACTGCGATAGTTAATGAGAGCAATAGCCCCTCTTTAGATACGGGATAAATATGATTGAAAAAGAAAACTAGAGAGATAATTAGTCCGACTATGTGCTGTATGAAAGAAATGAGAAATTTACTCTGGTTTTTAGAAGAAGGCATTTTATACAGAGACAGAAAGATTCCGTAAGATATAGCTGCAAAAATTGCATAAACAAACCAAGATAATTCTACCATCTAAAGGCTAATTATTGTGGTTATTTAAATTATATTGGTCAATTTATAGATAAACTTAAATAAGAGGTAAACAAAGGTTTTTTATAATTAAATTTCTTGATGATAATATTAAGATAAGGAGTTGAAAAATATGAACACAACAAAATCAAAGATTTTGAGCATCCATACTCAGGAGAGGAGTGAGTAAGTATGGATATGCCGACAGAAATGCAGCATCAGGCAATGGGTTATGACAGAGCCGCGACTATGTTCAGTCCTGAAGGGCACTTGCTTCAAGTTGAGTATGCTGAGAAGACAGTTAGGCTTGGGCCTTCTTCAATTGGTCTTGTTTGCAAAGATGGAGTTGTGATTGTTGCTGACAAGAGGATTAGAGATAAGTTGATTGCGCCTGAATCTGCTGGGAAGATTTTTGAGATTGATGAACATTTGATTGCAACTGGAGCTGGGATAAGTTCTGATATAAGAATTTTGATTGATCAGACGCAAGTGTTAGCTCAGCAGCATAGAGTTACATATGGAAGTCCTGTGGAGCCTTTGAGTGTTGTGAGAATGATTGCTGATAAGATGCAGATGTTTACTCAGTATGGAGGAGCGAGGCCATTTGGAGCTGCTATTTTATTGGCTGGAGTTAATAAGAATAAAGCGCATTTGTATACAACTGATGTTACTGGGAACTTTTATGCTTACAAAGCAAATGCAATTGGGGAAAATGATGAGAAGATCAAAGAAGATTTGAGAAGAGATTATAAAGAAGACATGACAATTGAAGATGGGATTAAGTTGTGTTTGAAAATATTTAAAGAGGTTTTAGGAAAGAATTTTGATTTGGAAAGATTTGATGTTGCTTCTGTGCCTTTGGAAAGCGGAAAATTAGTTAAGATGTTTGGTGAAGAGTTGAAGAAGTTTGTTAAGTAACTAAGCTCGAGCGTAAGAAGGTCTTCTTTTTTGCCGAGCTGTATCTATTTCTATTTGTCTCCCCATATCATCTGAAGCGTTATGTAATGAAGGATTGCCATTATGTTCTCGAATTAGTGGGAGATAAGGTAGTAAAATTTCTGGGGAGTCTCCAGTTCCAATAGGATTATGTCTTAATGAACTTTTATTTGAGTAGTCTATCGTTGTACTCCATAGTACTTCTTGTGAATCTGTATCAGTTAAAGTGACTGTGTATTCCCTACGACGTGTACCATTAATTGGAAATTGCCACTCTAATCTACGTTGTTCGTCTGGAAATTCAATTGGGAAAGTCCCGAAAGGATCGGGAGGTTCGTCTCCGTTTTTCTTACGTTTTCTTGCATTTCTTCTAGTATTATTTCGTGACATTGTATGAGAAATATGGGCTTAAGGCAGTTTAAGAATCTTTCGGAGTATTAGTGAGAAGATTATGCTAAGGAGCAAGTATGCCCAGAACCAAGAGAAGAAGCCGAAGATTTTTACGTCAACTGCTGTGAAATAGTCATTAAACCATCTGAAGAAAAGGATGATTGGGATTGCTGTGTAGATTAGGGGTTTCATTGTTATCTCAAAAGTTCTTGGAATCATTTCTAACTGCTTTTTCTGGAGTTCCATCATCTTTTCTGGATGCTCCTTGTAAGTTTTCATCTCTTCTTTTAGGAACTTTTGCTCTTTTTTGATTTCAGCCATTGTTTCTGCGTCAATTGTGAATTTTTGGACGAGAGTTATTAGTAAGATTATTATTAAAGTTACTATGATCATTCCAATATCTGTGTTCCAGTTAAGAAGTGCACCTGCTGTTGGATTGAGAATGAGGTGGATTGTGTCTTTGATGAAAGGGATAGTGTTCCATAATGAAGCAATGACTAAAGAAACAATCATTACAAGAAGCATTACTTTCATTCCTTTGTTCATCTTTTTTAAAACAGAGATAATATGAAAATTACCTATTTAAATTTACTCAATAATCTTTCTTAGAGCTGGGTGCATGTCAACTGCGTGTTGTTGTGCAATTGACTGATATAACTGATACATAATCATTACAGCTAGAAGGATTGCTGTTCCAGAAGTTAGAGCTCCCAGAGAATCTGCGATTGCTGCAAGGAAACCTATTGCTAGACCGCCCATTATTGTTAGGGGCAGAATGTAACGCTTTAAGATTGATTCTAAAACCCTTGGGTCTTTTCTAAATCCAGGAAGTTGGAGACCTGATGATAAGATATTTTTTGCTTGGCTGGATTCGTCCATTCCAGATGTTTTTACCCAAAAGACTGAGAAGATGGCTGCGAATATCATGAAGAATAGCAAGTGAGAGATGCCTTGGAAAATGTGACTTGTTGTTAAACCTCCACGGATTAATAGTTCTGGAATATTGGAACTGCCTAACCAATAAGCTACACCAGAGACTGCTTGTCCTTCGGAAAAGCTTCCTAGGAAAGTTGGATGGCCGAGCCAGCTCTCTAAAAGAGAACCGAAGAGTTGGAGGTTTGCTATTAATGCTGAGACTAAGATTACTGGAATAACTGAAGCGTAGAAGAATGCTAATGGCCATTTTACTGAATAGCCACGGACCCTTTCATATGTTAGAGGGACTTCGATTTTAAGTGATTGTGCCCAGACAACTCCGAGGAAGATTACTATAGTTACTGCAATGGCAATTATTGAAGATAAAGCTTCTCTTGGGGCTCCATTGATTATTGACTGGATAATTATTAGTAGATTACCTGCGCAAGGTGTGTTTGAAAAGTTTAGAAGGCAGTTTTCTCCTTGTATTCCCATGAACTGGAATAGGGCTGTGAATAAACGCCATGCGACTCCTGCTACAATGAATAAGGAGACACCTGAGCCGAAGCCATATTTTTGGACGACTTCATCCATGAATAGGATTGCGAAGCCTCCTAATATTAATTGAAAGATTACAATTCCTGTGAAACCTGGGGCTGCTTGTAGTCCTCCCATTAAAACATAGACCATTGCTTCGAAGATGATGAAGAAGATAACTCCTATTTTTTGGAGACCTTGGAAATATCTTTTTCCTTCCGGGGATTTTGTGTCGATGTTTAGGATGCCAGAGCCGACTAATAGCTGCAAGATAATGGATGACATAACGATTGGCCCAATACCTAGACTGATTATTGAACCAAAGTCAGTTCCTAGGATTATAGCTATGAATTCGAATCTTTCTAATGAGTTGGCTGCTAGGCCGTAAAGGGAGATGTTTGCTAATATGAAGAAAGCTCCTAGAATTATTAAAGTCCATTTTAATTTGGAGTTGAAGCTAAGACGCTTTTCTAGGGGACGTTTAACCTCAGGGAGATTGTATAAAATTGATCTTAGGTCTAATGCCATGTTTTTCTTAAATTAAGGAGGTTTAAAAAGTTATTGAGAAGATTTTTTCTCTTCCTTTTTTTCTTCTTTTGGTTCGGGCTTAGGAGCTTCTAGTTCTAGTTCTATTGAAGAGCCAGAGGATTTGATTTTTTCAATGGCTTTCTTGGAGGCTGAAAATGCTTTTATTTTTGCTTTGATTGTTAGTTCACCTTGACTGAGGATTTTGTAATTTGATAAATTAATTTCTTTTTTGTCTTTGTATTTTTCTGAAATCTGGGAGAGGTTAATTGCCTTTAATTTCTTAGAAATCCGACGGGCTACTCTTATTGTTTTTCCGAAATATTTGTTTCCATGCTCTTTTAGAACAAGGGTTTTCTTGTGGTCTGCTCTTTTGCCTGATCCAGCCATGCCGATTCCTCCACGATGGCCAGAACCACGAGCTTTCTTTTTGAAGCCACGACCGTGTGTGTGGGATCCGTGATGTCTTGTTGATTTTTTTCTCTTATTCATCTTCATCCTCTGATTTAGGTAATTCAGCCATGAGCATTTCTTCTTGCTTTTCTTCTAGTTCTGATGCAGGACAGAGTTTGAATGAATTTATTCTTAAACAAGATTGGCAATCCTCTGGAGGCATTTCTGAGTATTCGAGATGGCCGCATTTGCATTCCCAAGCATTTGATTCTTCTTTTTCAGAAGGCATTATAGCATTCTCCTGACGAGGTCATTTATTTTTTCTTTATTGTCTCCAAGAACTGCTTTTGCAGTAACAGGGAAATGTTTTTTGGAGTCAATTCCTCCTCGTGGAGGATGAAGTCTGAAGAAAGGCTTGATGCTTAATTCACTTGGAGATTTCTTTTCTAATTGGGAGACAACAGATTCTGGATCAACTTTTTTTTCTTTATCTAATGGAATGCCACGCTTCTTAATTAAATCTGTAAGGGTCTTCTTGTCTATTACACCGTATGCAATATAGTTCCTTATTTTTTTGAGGATTTTTGAGTTTTCTTCAGTTGGCTTGAGAAGAACTGCTGCATATTTTCTTCTGAGTCTTAAGCGAGAGAGAGTTTGCTCTACTTTTTGAGGGAGCTTTACAAGTCCTGAAATTCTTATTGCGATTAACATTTTAAATTAGGTAGGTTTTATTTAGAGCATTAATGCAGGCTTTTGCCAAATTGAAAGTTGTTCTTGTTTTTCCCCTTGTTATTCCATAAGCATCTTTTATTCCTGCTAATGTTAAGATCTTTTTGACTTGGTCTGCAACTACTAGGCCAGTTCCTCTCGGAGCAGGTAATAGTGTAATTGTAACGCTTCCTTCTTTTCCTTGGACTTTGAAAGGTATTGTATGAGGAACAGACTTTTCAGATTCAGATTCTGGAGATTCAAAGCCAAGGTTTACTTTTATTATGTTGAGCTTTGCGTTTCTGAGTGCCTTTTCTCTGGCGGGAAGAGTTTCTTTTGCTTTTCCATAGCCGATTCCTACATGGCCGTTTTTGTCTCCGACAACTGCCATTGAACTGAAAGTCAAAATGTTTCCTTCTTGTGTTTTCTTTTGAGTTTGTCTCCAAGCCCTACGTTTTCCTCCACCGAATTTTCCTTTTGCTTGTCCAATTAATAATAAGTCAGATTCTAGTTTTATTAATAAATCAACGATTTCTGGCTCCAAAATCTTTTTTCCGTTTTCCAAAATATTGTCTAAGTCTGTTTCTTTCTTTGCTTTAACTGCTTTTCCTAAGGCTGTTTTTGGAACCCATGAAACAAGGGCTTCTTGATACTCTCTTTGTTCTCTTTCTTGTCTTGTTTCTGATACTCTTGCTATTTCTTCTAGTTGCTCTTTTACTTTAGGGTCTTTTTCTAAGTTAGCTACTTCTTCTGGAACAGCTTCAACAATTGTTTTAGGTGCGTTGGGTGATTCTTTTTCTGCCATTTTATGTTTCTCCTTTCATTTTTTCGAATATTGCCTTGGTTTTTTCATTTTTGTTTATTTCTTCTATTTTAGGTAAAACTTCTGGATCGCACTGGATTTTTAATCCGGAGTCTTGGGCGCCTTTAACTAATGCATAAAGTCTTGATTTATGAACATTACGGTGCATTCCTAAATCTAAAACCAAAGATCCTTTTTCATCTGTTGATTTTGCAATTAGTGCTCCGAGGAGATATGCTGCTGGGAGGGATTTTAAGGATCCTGAAAGGTCTTTTGGCCATCCTTTCTTTAGTAAAGCTGATGAACTTAAAGTCAATAGGGGTTTGTCTTGGGCTGTTTCAGATTCAACTATTTGTGCGATTAAATAACGGTTTGTTTTTCTGAGAACAAGACGAGTCTTTCCAGATTTGAGCAGGGCCAGACGGAGTTTGTAATCTGTTTTTCTTTCTAGTCTACGTCTTTTTGGAATTTTCATTTGTTGACCTCACTATTTATTGCTGAAATTCTTTCTTTCATATGTGATAAGCTTCTGAATGATTTAGCTCTAATCTCTTTTCTTAGAAGATTAAAGTTTTCTGGGGAAATCTTAGATCTGCTTTTTAGAACTAAAAGATGCGCTCTGAGTTTTCTTGTTAATATTACATAATCTTGTTTTCTTGTTGAAGGTTTTTTCCTTATACTACCTTGACGCCTTCTTGTTTTTCTCTTTTTCTTTTTTAGAGTTCCTTTGATTGGCTTAATTATAATTAATTTGTCCTGAACTAGGTCTTTTATGTCTTGCTTTGTTATTGCTTCTTTGATTTGGGCTAGGCTAGATGTGTTGAAAACGATTCTAGACTTTCCTACGTTTAGGACTCTTGCTGCGAGATTCTTTTTATTTTCTAGTTTCACTTTTTTTCTCCTTTGAGGTTTAGTAATTTGATACCAAGAGATTGAGCTTTCTTTATTACGTCTAGTTTTTTCTTTGCCCCGAGAGTTGCTGATAATAAAGCTTGCTGGTTTTTTTCTAAAGGAACGAGATCTTTGAGATTTCTGATTACTTTGATTTCTTTTTGTTCTTTTCTTGCTGTTTGGTAGCCGATTTTTACTTTTGCAGGATATGACTTTCTGTTTAATCTGATTTTGCTATCTCTTCCTTTTGGTTTGCGCCAGGATTGCTTGCTTTTGCTTTTCTTCCCTAATTTAATATGCCTATTGGTTTCTTGTCTTACAAATTTTCTTCCCATTTAAATCTCCTTTCCTGCCTTTTTAGTTATGTAAATTCCGTCTTGGTAGACTCTTCTGTCTCTATTATGGACTTTGGTTGCTTTCTCAAAGTTCCCGGCTGTTTGCCCTGCTGCTTCTCTATCATTTGAAGAGACTATTATGGTTTGACCTTCTACTTTGACTTCGACATTTGGAAGAATTTTTGCAGTTCTTGGAACTTTTTCTCCTAAGAAATTATTTATGATTAATAATCCAGGTTCTACTTTGAGAGTCATAGGGAAGTGGACGTTTGCTGATTCTAATTCGTAGACGAATTTTTCTTTAAGTCCTGAGAATGTGTTCTTCAAGTGAGAAATAAGAGTCTTTATGATTTTGTATTCTTTCTTGTTTCCTTTGAGGACAAATAGGGTTAGTTGGTTTTTTTCTATTTTTACTTGGATTGTTGGAGTTGTTACAGATCTAGATATTTCTAAGTCTGATGATTTACATTTTATTGCTCTATCTGAAAAAGTACATTCAATGCCTTCAGGGATTTCTATTGATTCTTGGATTTTGGATCTCATTTTAGAAGATATATGCTATCAAGAAACCTCCTATGTTTTTTTCTTGAGCTGTTTGGTGTGTCATAAGACCTTGTGATGTGGAGATGATTAAGGTTCCAATGTTTTTAGCTGGAAGATAACGTTTTACGTACTTGTCTATGTCTTTTACTGAGACTACTAAACGAGGTTTGATTGATTTACAGCCGTTTAACTTGTCGAGTTCTATTTCAAGGGTTTTGTCATTAGCCTTGAAGGATTTTACGTGGCCTTTTAGTTTTGCGATTGCTAGAATTGATAATAGGAATTTAGAATGTCTTTTGACTTCCAAAGTAGGTTTGCCTCTTCTCTTGGCGTTCATCATTTGATTTAGTGCGTCTGCTACTATATCTTGGGACATTTTAACTGTGTTTTTTGAAGCCGATTTCTTCAGCGATTTCTCTGAAGCACTGTCGGCATAGGTTTAGATTATATTGTTTCATGTGAGCTCCGAAACGACCGCAACGCTCGCATTTCTTTCTAGCGATTCCAGTTGTACGGTCTTTTGGTTTGTTATGTTTTAGGAATTTTTGCATAACTGCTGGTTTGTTTCTTAGTTGTCTGAGTATTTTGTTCCAATCTGATGCTGTCATTTTAAATAAAACTTGTTTGAAAGTTTTCCTCCATGTATTTTAAAATTTCTTCTTGTGAGATGTGTTGTTTTTTTGGGAATTTGCCGGTTTTGATTTTCTTTCTTTTTACTCGGATGCCTGGGCGTGCAAAGACAACTGTTATGTTGAAGCCTCGAATTCCTAGTTCTCTTTGGTATTCTATTCCTGGAATTTCAATATATTCTTTTATACCAAATGAAAAGTGGTTTTCTGAAACTTGGTCTTCGTATAATGTGTTGCCGACTCCGCCGAGAAGTTGTTTTAAGACTTCTAGAGCTTTAGGTCCTCTTAAAGTCACTCGAGTTCCTACTTCAAGGCCTGGACGGACGTTGAAATCTGGGATTCTTTTTGTTGAAGAGATTAGTTGTGCTTTTTTTCCTGAGATTAATTCTAAAAGTTTCTTTGCTTTTTGCAAGTCTTCGGAAACAGAACCTGCGCTAAGTAGGACTTTTTCTATTTTTATTTTTCTCATACTATTTTCTGATTGTTTTTGTTTTGTTTCTTGGTTCATTTTGCTATAACGTGGCTTTGGTCTATTTCGGCGGGGGCCTCCTCGTCTTTGAATTTAATTTTTAGTTTTTTGTTTTCAATTTCTTGAATTTGTCCTTCAAGGCCTGCGTGCTTTCCTGAGAAGACAAAGACAGATTTGCCTTTTTCTAATGCAATATGAGATTTTACTTTGTTTTGGGAATCTAGAGTTACTGAATCTCCTACCTTAATTTTAGCGTCGGAAGATACGAGGTTGGAACCATCATGTAGGTTTAGTTGGGTTTGATTTTTCTTTAAAGATTTTTTATTGATGACCTTGCAGAGCCTGTCAGAGCTTTCTGAAGGTTGGAAGGAGAATCTTTTTGTTGGAAGCAATGTGAGAATATAAGATTTATCGGCTTCGAAAGTGTTGAATAATTTTATGCTTTGTTTTAGATCTGTTGCTGGTTTGCCGTTGATTTTTAATAATTTTTGATTAATCATTTTTTGAACTTCTTTGGCTGTCTTGGCAAGTTTCAACATGTCTCTGATTGCAATGACTAATGGGACAGAGTCTGATTTATGTGAGGAAGACAGAGCTACATATTTTGATCCTTTTCTTGTTATTGGAATTTTCTTTGTTACTACTTGTCTTTTGATGTGCATTTTATTTTTTCTCCTTTTTATTATCTGGTAAATCCGCAGTTTTTGTTGGAGGAGTTTTACTTGGGGCTTCTGTTTGTTTCAATCTCGACTCACTCTTGCTCGAGGACTCGCTACGGTGAGCGAGATTCTTAAAACGTTTTCTGTCTTCTTCAGTTAAAGTTTGAATTTGAAGAGAAGATGGTGAAAAAGGTACTGACACTTTTGTTCCGTCTTTCTTTGTTCTTTGAATGTTTTCAAGGGTAACACGAGTTCTTCGCAAATCAACAGAAACGATTTTTGCCTTTTTCTTTTTGAAAGAGCCGCGCATAACAAGCACCTCATCCCCTTTCCTGAGAGGAAGAGCTCTCTTGCCATACTTTTTTCTTAATGTCTTTGACAAGTTTGCGTTTAAAAATTTATGCCTTGTGTGTAATGGGGCGTTGGCTTTGTATTTTCTTTGTTTTCTTGGCTGTTTACTTGCTTTCCATGAAGTTGAGTATTTGGATTTCATAGTACGAATTGTGCGATTTTAGATACTTGAGGCCAGCGCTCGTGGATTTCTCTGGCAACTGGGCCTTTGATTTGAGTTCCTTGTGGGTTTCCTTTGTCGTCTTTTAATAAGGCAACTGCATTGTCTTCGAAGGTAATACGTTCTCCTGTTAATCTTTTGTAAGAACGTTTTTGTCTTATTACGACAGCGTCGAATACTTTGCCTTTCATATCTGGTTTGCCGGCACGGACTGAAACTTTTACCCAATCTGCGATTTTTGCATATTGTTGACGGCCTTTTCGGGATTTACCATGCTTAACGCTAACTATTTTTACGATTCTCGCTCCACTATTGTCTGCGGCTGTTACTAATGAGCCTATATTCAATGCTCTTGTGGCTTTGGCTGTTATTGGTTTCATGCTGCTTCCTCCTTGGGGGCTTTCTTTATGACTTTTAGGACGATGAAATGGACTATCTTGCTTAATGGTCGACATTCTTGGGCTTGTACAATATCATGTAAATCCACAGGCAATCCTTCTGGAAGTCGAGCGTGGATTCTTGTTTTCTTTTTGTGGAATCTTTCGTATTTTTGGATCTTTACAACTCTTTCAAATTCAATTACGACTCTGTGTGGGAACTTCTTAACTACTTGGCCCTCAAATACTCGCCCCCTGGTTCCAACTATGGTTTTTGTTGCCTCTTGGGAGGATTTTTCTTTCTGGACTTTTGTTTTTTCTGCCATGTTATTTCTGTTTTTGTTTGCTTTTTATTTCTTTTGTTTGGTTAATCGCTTATGGTGTCTTCTGGGAAACCAAGTTTTACCAAAGCTGGTTTAACAGCCTTTTTATGGTCTCCTTGTAGTTCAATGACGCCATCCTTGATGGTGCCACCGCAAGCAAGCACTGCCTTTAGCGATTTTCCGATCGCCTTCAGATCCACGGTCTTGTCGAACCCTGAAACAAGGGTTATCTTCTTTCCGTACCGCCTTGTTTCTATCGTTACCAGGATATTTTGCTCGCCCTTTGCGATTTCCTCAAACACGTCGGCTTGTGTCGGTATGCCGAATTCGTTTGTATCCATGTTTATTTTTCTTTCAATTCCTCCTTTTTCTTTGGAGGTATTGAATCTGATTTTTCACTGCCTAATAATCTTGAAATTGCTTTCTTGATTTCTTTTGTTTTTGAAGTTGTTTTTTGGGAAGTCACGTTTGCTTTTACTAGTTCTAACTTTAATTCTTTCAACTTTTCTTTTCTTTGTTGGGGGCTAAAATTGATTGCTTCTTTTGCTTTTAGGATACTCATTTTTTGGCCTTCTTGGATTTAGTTTTTTTCTTTTTTTCTGGCTCAGGTTCTACTGGAAGATTTTTAATTTGTGCTTTGACTTTGTCGTCGATAACTATCTTATCATGGATGTGTGCATCTGGAGGTAAGATTGATACATCTATACCTACAACTCCGGGGACAGTTACAGCTTGGCTTTGGGCTTTGTCCACAACTTTTGCTGGGTCTCCTGTTTTTTTCAAGTATCCTTGTGCGAATCTCCAGGATCTAGCACGGTCGCTTGGGAGTTTTCCATTAAGACGGATTTCAACACCTAAAGCTCCGGCTTTTACTATTTCTTGAAGCATTTTATATGCTATGACTTTGAACTTCAATGAGCCTTTACGTTCGAGCATTACTGCGATTTCATCTGCAACCAATTGAGCATCAAGCAAAGGTTCTGTGATTTCTTGGATTTCAATGTGAGGGTTGTCTAGATGGAATCTTTTCTTCAAAACACGAGTAAGCTTTTCTATCTTTTCTCCTCTTCTTCCGATAACTAAACCTGGCTTGGAAGTTGCTACGATTATTTTTTCTCCGATGGGTGTATATTCAATTGAGACTGAGCTAATCTTACCTTTTCCAAGTTCTTTCTTGATGTATTCTTTTACGCCAAGTTCTTCTTTCTTGAAAGTTACGAATTTCTTTTCTTCCATTATTTGGCCTCCTTTGATCTCGACTCACTCTTGCTGCGAGCTTCCTCGCTCTGCTGCGGAGCTTCTCGCTGCGGTGAGCGAGATTCCTTAGCTTTGATTATTACATTTGTTCTTTTTGCTTGGACGGAGCCACGCCTCATTGGACGTGAAGCCCATGAAGATGAGGATTCTACTATTCTTGTTTTGTCTAAGTCCATGTTGTTAACAATTGCGTTGCCTTTAAGACCTTTTAGTACTGCTATGAATAATTCTGAGGCTTTTACTGGATAACGACCGGACATTATTTTCCCTTTTCTGTGAGGGATTTCTCCTTTGAAGGGTACAGGAGTTTTCATTGCTATGACTTTTTGTAAATCTGCGATGGCTTGATCAATTGTTTTATTTGTGATGAAACTCGAAATGTAAACGCAGTGTTTCTTTGAAGCGTGAAGGTTTCTTCCGTTAGCTATTACGAAAGGTTTCTTTGGTTTTTCTTCAATCTTGGATTTTGATTTTTCTTTTTTAGGAGCTGGAGCTTTGTTATCTGTAGAAGGCTGAGATTGAGGAGCTTCTGTTTTTTTAGGTTGTTCATTAGATTTTGGAGGGACAGGAGTAGAAGTTTGACTAGAAGGGACTTCAGGTTTTTTCTCTTGCTGTTGTGTTTGTGTTTCTTCAGCCATTTTATTTCTTTAGAGCCCTTGAGCTCTTTGTTGCTCCGATTCCTGCGCTTCCGTGTTTTACTAAACCACGAGTTGGGACGAATTCTCCTAATCGATGTCCAATCATTTCTGGTTCTATTGCTATATCTTGGAATGTTTTTCCGCTATGAATTCCTATTGTGAATCCAACGAGCTTTGGAACGATTACTATGTCTCTAAGGTGTGTTCTGATTTTCTTCTTTTTTGAAACCCTAGATTCGCAGTTCTTTATGAAGTTCTCAATCATGTTAAAGTTCTTCAAGACAGAACGTCTACTTTGTGAAGGTAAGAACTTCGCAGACTCACGAACATCTAGAGCTTTGAGCTCTTCTAATGTTTTTCCTCGGTAAAGGAATTCTTTCGTTGAAATTATTTCTTTAGCTTTCCTTCTTTTCTTTGCCATTATCTCTTCCTCCCTGTTTTCCTAGGACGGATGTGTCCTACTCTTCTTCCCGGTGGAGCATTACGTTTTGCAATCTTGGACTTTACTCTCTTTCCTCTACCGGAACCGAATGGGTGGTCTATTGCGTTTACAGCGACGGCAGAAACTCTTGGCCAGAGTTTACTTCTTGCTTTCATTTTGTAATATTTTTTACCGGCTGTTACAAATGGTTTTAATGTTTTTCCTGAACCTGCTACTATTCCTAATGTTGCTCTGCAATCTCCGCTAAGAGAAAGTGTTTTTTTGTTTGGCATTAGGATTGTGATTTTATTGTCTTGTTTTGCTGTTAAGGTTGCTGAAGAACCGGCTGTTCTTATGAATTTTCCACCATCTCCTGGATTGTTTTCTATATTATAAATTTGAGTTCCGGTTGGGATGTCTTTTAGAGAATCGATGCTTCCTACTTTTGGTTTTCCTGAACTGATTAATATTTTCTGTCCTACAAATGCTCCATTGAAAGCTGGATTGTAGAAAATTTCTTTTGAAATCCGAATTTTCATTAGGGGTGCTGAATGTGCTGGAGAGTGGATTAAAGAAAGGATTTCTGCTTCTCCTTCTGTCATTGGGTAGCTTATTTTGTATCTGAAAGCTCTTTTTCTAACTCTATAAGTTAGGGATCCTTTTCCACGTGCTTGTTGAATTATTCTTTTTCCCATTTTATGCTCCTACTCCTTTCACTCCTAACTCTGGAAAGTTGTGCACACTTCTTCTTGTCATATTTGTCATTTTATATCATGCCCAGCTTAGTTGCGACGTCGATTGCTGGATTTTCTTTATTTAATTTAACATAAGCAAATTTTTTGTTGTTATGAATTAATGTTCTGACTGTTGATACCTTAACTTCGAAAACTGATTCAACCTGGTTTTTGATTTGCTCTTTCCTTGATTGTCTTTCTACTTGGAACAAGAGAGTGTTGTCTAGGTCGATTAATTTTACTGCTTTTTCAGATGTTATTGGTTTTAATATCATTCTTTTTTCTCCTCCTTAGGCTTTTGTTCTAGAGAGTCTATTGCTTTTTGAGTGTAGAGAGTTAATCTTCCTAAAGGATAGAGGTCTTGAATTGTTAGGGAATCTGTGGATTGTATGTCGAAGCCTGAGAGTTTTGTTTTTTCTTCTGGGGCTGTGATTATTAAGAGGCCTGCAGAAGATTTGTATTTTCTTCCTCTTAGTTTTCCTTTACCTGCTCTGACGGTTTTATTTTTGAAAATTAAGGAATCTAAGTTAGGGAAGATTGATTTTAATGCTAAGACTAGGGATTTTGTCTTTTGTGGAAGAGATTCAATTACCATTGGGATTTCAGGTGCTTTTTCTAGAGAAGAATATCTTGAGGCCACGAAGTCTTGGGAGGCTGTTGATGCTAAGGCAGAATTCATTGCTAACTGGATTTCCTTTTTGTTTATTTTTCTTAATCTTTTAATTAATTTAGGACCATGAACTCTTCGTCCCCCTCTAGCAGAAGAGACTTCTGCGCCAACCCAATAAAATTGAGTTCCTCTTCGCCACATTGTCTTTCTAGGGATACGGGAAATGCCACGTCCATAATGTCCTTTCCAGTCGTGTCTCTTGTGGGAGATTGTTCCGGATGCGGAATGCTTTCTTCCTGCCTTTGGATCTGGAGAATAAGCCTGAGTTAAAAGAAACTTAGTGGCTTGGAGATATTTGTCTACTAAATCTGATCTAATTTGAATATCAAAGAGTTTTGGCAAATCCAAAGATGATTTCTTTTTTCCTTCTGATGTATATAATGTGGATTTCATTTTGTGATTAGTTTAATGAACTCGTAATTTAATTTTTCCTTCGCTTTTGTTGGACGGAAAGCAGGTGTTATGAGAATTTGTCTTTTTGGTGGACCTTGAACGGAGCCTTTGATTATGATGTAAGAAGTTTTAATTTTACCGTAGTGTTTGAAACCGGCTTTGGGGTTTATATCTTTTTCTTCAGTTGTTCCGGAAGAGATGAGTTTGTGATTGTAATGGACACGAGAGAATAATCCTAACTGGCCTGCCATTGGAGTTCTGAATGTTACGTGGGCTGGATGCCAAGGAGCAATTGAACCGGGATTTCTACGGCCCTTTTCGGACTTGTGTGATTTTAATGTTATGCCAAATCTTTTTACTGGGCCTTGCATTCCTTTACCTGTTGTTAAGCCACGAACGTCAAACAAATTGAAGTCGTTAAGAAAATCTGCTAAGGCAATTTCTTTTCCGATTAGAGGTTTTATGAGGTCTAAGGGTTTTGGGCCAGAAAGGGCAAGTTCTATTAGATCAGGTTTTTTCTTTACACCTGTTTGTTTGACTAAGGAGTAAGCTATAATATGGATTGAGTCATAATCTTCTGGAATTTCTTTATCGAAGTCAGAAAGGGTCTTGGGGACTTTTACTTTAGAAACCAAAGATTTATCGTTTGAGACTATAATGTCCTTTATAACTTTGGAGTTTTTGTAAAATCTAACTGAGAATATTTTCATATTTGGGGCTTCGAGAATTGTTACGGGAATTGTGACTCTTTTCTTTTCTGTTAGGGACTTTTCTGTTGAGTCTTTTATTACAGCTGAAGCCATTCCGACTTTGTATGTTATAAATCCGAGGATTCCAGGATTATCAGAAGAAATTGTATTCCAGTTTACACTAGGTAAGAACTTAGCTGCCCGCTTTCGCGGATAAAACTGCAAGCTTCCATATCTTGGTCGTTTTGCTGTTGGCATTTGCTATTAACATTTTGAAACAGTTCAACTCAACTGTATTTTATTTAACACCATATTTCCTATATGGAGTTTCCAATTAGATTCTATTTTGAAAGAATTTGAGGGTTTTTAAAGATTGCGATAGCAATCTTTAACTCTCGTTTGAAGTATAAAACTTAGAAATTGAAGATTTGATTTTAGTATAACAATTCTTATATATTTGAAGGGCTATATAAAGTTGGAGGGAGAATGGAATCTGAAGACAAGATAGTTGAGGCTTTGAAGACGGTTGGGATTAGTCAAAGTGAGGTTTCTATTTACCTTGATTTGGTAAGATCTCCTGGATCAAGTGTGCAGGAAATTTCAAAGAGAGTTAATATCTATAGGTCGAATGCTTATGAAGCTCTGAGAAGGCTAATGAAAAGAGGGCTTATTGAAGAGACGAGAAAAGATGGGAGTATGATTTTTAATGCTAAAAGTGCTGATGCGATTTTGGAGTATGTTGGGGTTCAGAGAGATGAGGTAGAAAAGGTAATCCCCAGAATTAAAGAAATTGAAAAAATGGATTTGGAGGAGGAAAGTGTTTCTATTTCTCATGGTATGAATTCTTTTAGAGAAGCCTATAATGATTTTTTAAATATGAAGATGGATATGTTTACTTATAATGTTCCAATAAATGTTACTGATATTATGGGGGAGGGGTTTTTGGATGAGTATCATAATAAAAGAATTAAAAATGGAACTGAAATTCAAATTATTTTTAAAGATGAGATTTCAAGGATTGGTGCTTTGAATAAGAGACCTAAAACTGAGGCGAGGTATCTTTTTGGAGAGGGAGAGTCTGCTGTTAATACTTCTATCTGTGGGAATTTTGTTCATATCATGATTTTTGAGAAGCCTTATACTTTTATTAAGATTAGAAGTAAGAGGGTTGCTCAGGCTTATTATAATATTTTCAAGGCAAATTGGGAGAGAGCAAAAATTCCTGTTGCTACTGGAGAGAAAACTGAAGAACAGAGTTAACATGTAGTACTGAAGACTACCGCGCTTGTATATATAGTTCTTTTACTTTGTTTTGGCATGGAACAAGATGTGGTAAAAAGAGAGAGTGAAATCCCAATATGTGGTGTTTGTGTGCAGGCTATAAAACATCCTATATGTGAGAGATGTCATGTTAAAGAGGTTGCTGCCTGGCTTAGAGATCGGGAGATTCCTAAAGAACAGCAGGCGATGCTTTTCTACTTAGTTGATAAAAAGTTGGTTGAGAATGATGTGAGCGTGGGTTATTGTATCTCATGTTGGAATGAGCTGCCCCATATGTGCTCTTACTGCTTTTTTTATGGTGTTGCGAGGATTATGAAAAAACTTGGTTTTTCAGATGAAGATATGGAGTCTTTTTTAGAGACTTTCAATTATAGGCACTATGAAGATGACTATGTTCTCTGACGGGAGGCCGTTAGGTACATTTGATTTCAATGCCATATAGAGGGGCGCAATTCTCTCTCCATGAAGGCGTCTCCCTCGCTTATTTAGAAATATTTAATCTTCTTGTTCGATTCTTGGGGCTAAGACGAATGATAGAATTACATTTCCTGTTGGGAAATCTAATCTCATTGGGTGATTGTCTGAGAAACTCAAGGTTGCGTTTGAGGAGATCTTTGCTCCTTTAATGAATTTGTTTAAGTATTCTAGGGAATAACGGGCTGTTGAATTTCCTGAGTGGATTTCTATTTCGTCTGTTGAGAATTCTGCTTTTGCTGAATTTAATCCTTGGGCTTCTACTATGAAAGAGTTTGGGGAGGCTGCTAAGGTGCATGCATCTGATACAATTGCACAGTCTTCTATGACTTCTGTTAAAGTTTCTGCGTTTATTTTTATTACGGAATTGAATTCCCATTCTGGGAGGTCTTTTTCTTCTGAGTCGATGTCAATTAGTGCTAATGAGAAATCTCTTTTCACTCTGTCTTGGATTCCTATTTTTAATATGTTGGCTTCTTTTTCTAAAGTTAAGGCTGCGCCTGGCTTGCAACGCCTTAGAACTGCTTTTAGGTTATCTAGATTGAGACCGAGGATTTCTTCTTTTTCAAGCTCGAATTCTGCGAATAAGTCTGTTGGAATTTTGAAGTAGGCCATTGCAACATTTGCGGGATCTACTGCATTTAAAGAGAGGCCTTCTTTAGTTACTTTTAGTTTTACTTCTGTTACTAAATCTGAAATTATTGTTACAATGTCCGAGAAAATCTTTGGATTTTCGAGTTTTAGTTTCATGATTTAGAAGAGGGGTTTGGGGTTTTAAATATTGTTGTGGTGTATAACAAACAATAAATAATCTTCGGCTTTGGGAGTTTTATGGAGAAAGATGAGAAGAAAAAGAGAATGGATGCGATTAGGCAGATTTATTATAGTAATCCGAAGGTGCAAGAAGTGCTTTTGAAGTTTGCTGTTGATAGGGAGGTTGTGCCTTCTTATATGGGTGAGGCGTTTGGGAAAAGGCCTGATACTATTCAATATCCAAGCGATTTGAATGGGCTTGTTAAGAAAGGAGCTACTAGTTTGCATTGTTCTGAAGAGATTTGGAATAATCCATTGGAGCTGAATTCTGATATGGGTGAAGGGGAGATGGATGCTTTAAGGAAAAACTGGGATTTGTTGATTGATATTGACTCTCCGTATTTGGATTATTCGAAGATTGCTTTGAGATTGATTATTGGGGCTTTGGAATCTCATGGAGTGAAGAATTATGGGATTAAGTTTTCTGGGAGTAAGGGTTTCCATTTGATTGTTTCTGGGAATGCTTTTCCTGAGGAGTATGAAGGTTTTAAGACGAGAGCGCAGTTTCCTGAATGGCCTCGGGCGATTTGTAGGTATTTGATGGCAAGTATAAAGAAAGATTATAATAGAGAAGTTGGTAAGGAAGAGATAAATTTTGAGGCTGTTAAAGAGAGAACTAATTTATCTAAGGAAGATTTGACGCAAATTGTTTGTCCGGAGTGTGGTAAGACTGGAGAGAAGGGAAGTTTAGTTATTTTTGAGTGTGAGGAATGTAAGACGAAGATTGAGAGGCCGAATCATAAAATTACTAAGAAAAAATTGATGTGTATTAATCCTGATTGTCCTGGAATTTTTGGAGTTGTTGATGAGCAAGAAATGTTTTCATGTTCTAATTGTGGTTATTCTTCTCATAGTAAGATGTCTACAGAATCTGGAGATAGGACAGTTGTTTATTCTAAGGAAGCTCGTGAAGCGAAATATTCTGAGGATTTCTCTGAAGAGGTTTCTGGGGAAATGCTTGGGGGGCTTGATTTGGTTTTAGTTGCGCCGAGACATTTGTTTAGGATGCCTTACTCTTTACATGAGAAGACAGGCCTTGCTTCGATTGTTTTGACTAAAACTGAGATTGACGGATTTGTTCCTAAGATGGCTGATCCTATGAAAATTGAAATTAAGGATTTCTATCCTAAAAATGAAGTCGGTGAGGGGCAGAGATTGTTGGCTGCTGCTCTTAGTTGGAAGAAAATGGATGATGATCATGAGGAAAGAGAAGGTCGGAAGAAATATGAAGGTAAGAAATATGATGATGTTAAAATTGTTGGAGTTACTGCTGAAATGTTCCCTAAGGCAATTAAGAAATTATTGAAAGGGGTTTCTGATGGGCGTAAAAGAGGACTTTTTGTTTTGTTGACTTTTTTGAAATCTATTGAGTGGAGCCCTGAAAAGATAAATGAAACTGTTCGGGATTGGAACAAGCGAAACAGCCCAGGTTTGAAAGAAGGTTATTTGAGGGCACAGGTTGATTGGCATTTGAAACAGAAAAAGAAGATTTTGCCGCCTAATTATGCTAATGATGCTTTTTATAGAGATATAGGGATTTTGGATGAGAATCCCAAGGAGAAGAATCCGATTGTTGAAGTTGTTAGGAAAGTTAAGGGGTGGAAGAAGTGAGAACATTTTTAAAGTTCTTTGGGCTTGGGTTTTTATGAAAAAGAGAGTGCTGTTAGTTGCTGTTTTGCTACTTGGGATTTTGGCTGTTGGCCTTGTAAGTGCTACTAATCATACTAGTAATGACACGAATATTGATAGTGATGAGGATGGTGACTTTGAGAGTTCTAAGGAAGGAATTGATAAAGCATATGAATGTTTGGCGAATGAAGTGGAAGACAAGGATTTAAGTTTGCAAGAGGCGATTTTCGCTGGGCTGGCTTTGGGAAATGTTGATGAAGTCGATGATACTATTGACAAAGAGAGGTCAAATAGCGATTGCTGGCCAGATGGAGATTGTACTGTAAAGGAGACTGCGCAAGTTGGACTTTTATATGATAGAACTGGGCAGGGGACAGAAGACATAGAAGACTGGCTTAATGGAAGAGAGCAGAACGCGGATGATTTGACTTGGTATCTTGAGATTGATATTTCGAATCATGGGGCTGCTGAATGTGATATAAAATATGGAAGTACTGATACTGGCATTGACGTTAATGATGATATGACTCTGACTGGCTCAGGAGGATCGTGTTTGGATGTGGCGGCTGGAGGATTTTGGCTTAGAGTTGATGATGATTGTTTAGATGAAGAGTTTGAGATTTCTTGTGATGAGGATTTTATAACGACTTTATTATATAGAAAGGGTTCGACAGGGACTGTCTTTGTTTCAGGAGAGACCAATAGTGCTGCGTCTTTAGGAACTACAACTGAGAATGTTAATTCAAAGTGCTTTGGACAGAGTGGAAATTGTAACTATGAAGGAACTTTATGGACTGCTTTATTGTTTAATAAATTAGGTGTGGAGACGGACGCGTATGTCCCATATTTATTTGCTTTGGCTGATGATAATGGAAAATATTTGCCAAGTTCTTTTCTTTATATTTTAAGGAATGGGGAAGACCAATATGGTAATCTTGTTCAGGAGCAAAAGCAGGGGCAGTTTTGGGATGTTTCAGGAAGTCCATATAATAGGTTTTATGATACTGCTCTTGGTCTTTTGGGATTGGATGGAACTGGGGCTTCTGAAGCTGGGCAAGCTAAGGATTATTTGATAAGTATTCAAACGAATGACGGCTGTTGGAATAATAATAATGTGAGAGACACTGGATTTTTGCTTTATGCCGGATGGGGACGAGGTGTTTCTGGACCTGGGAATGGAGGAGGAACATCGTGTACTGGAGCTGGATTCTATTGTGAAGGACGTTCTAGCTGTTTAGATAGTGGAGGAAATATTTTGGATCAATATGCTTGTTCGAGCTTTAGAGATAGTTGTTGTAGTGTTAATGTTATTGAGGCGAGCTGCTCTGAAAAAGGAGGGATTGTTTGTGAGGCAAATCAAATATGTAATGGAAGGACAGAGTCGAGTTCTGAAGGGACGTGTTGTATTGGAGATTTTTGTGAGAATGAACCGGAAAGAAATGATTGTGTGAATCTCGGAGGTCGTTGTGCAGGTTCTTGTTTCAGCGATGAAGAAGCAAGTACTGATAGTTGTGCTCTGACAGGTGATGTTTGTTGTAAAGAAAAGGATGATCCTAGCGGAAGTTTATTGTGGCTTTGGATTCTTCTCATTATATTAATTATCTTAGTTGTTTTGGGAATTATATTCAGAAATAAGTTGAGGGTTTGGATTCATAAAATTAGAGGAGGAATTAGGATTAAGAAGCTTGGGGGTGGAAAAGGTGGAGCTGGAACGGCTGCGGCTCCGAGAAGGCCAGGTCCTAGAGGACCTCCAGGGATGATGCATGGTTTTATTCCGAGGGGAAGACCACCTATGAGAAGGGCGGCCCCTAGAGGAAAGAAAGATAGTGAGTTTGAAGATACGCTGAAAAAGTTGAGAGAGATGGGAAAATAAAGAGATTATGAAAATCTCTAATTCCCATTTTGCAGAAAGTATGAATAAATTAAACCAAATGGGAATGAAATTGATTGTTTTTGTTTTGGCAATGTTGTTAATGCCTAGTGTATTTGCGATTTCTGTTGACCTTGCTGAGGTTTATCAGAGTAAGGAAACAGTGATTTTGGAAATAAGTGGGAATATTTTAGAAGGCATTAAGGAAGAGCAAGTTGATTTTAAGAGAGGACATGTTTCTGTTCCTTTGGAATTTGATATTAAGAAGATTGGGGATAAGAATTATCTGTGGTTTATTGCTCCTGAAAATGAGAATGATTATACTTTAGTTTTGGAAGATATTGTGACAACTGTTTCTGGGCAAGTTACTTCTGTGGATTTTGAGCAGAACTTTTCTGTTTTAAATGGAAGTGTTGATTATAATATTAATCCTGGGTTTGTTGTTACTTCGGATGACTTCTCTTTGGACTTGTTTTTATATGAGGATTTTGATAAGGAAATTGAAAGTGACTTTGGTTTAATATTATTGAAGCCTGGGGAAAATGAAGTTGATTTTAAGATTGGGGATTTTGCTTTGGGGGTTGGGACATTAAGTGTTGGTAAATATGCTTTGCCTATAAATATTCTTGGAGAAGGGAGGGTTGTTCTTCCAGATTTTAGATTTAAGCCGAGGATTTTGGAGAGCGTTGTTTTGACTGGGGCGCGAGAAGTGTATCCTTTCTTTTTGATTAATTCTGGAAGAAATGCTATTGATAATATTGAGTTTGAATATAATCAAGATGTTTTTTTAATTGAACCTTCTGGAATTTCTATTGAACCTGACAGCCAAGGAGAATTTAATTTGAGTTTGGTTAAAGAAATTGAAGATGAGCTTGACGAAGTTATTTATGCTAGGTCTGGGGACTTTGAGTCGGAGTTGAGAGTTGTGATAAGTTTGGGTGAAACTGAAGAAGATATTGTGACTCCGTATCTGGAAGAAGATTATGTTGAAAGTGAATTGTTTTATTGTTCTGAATTATCGGGAGTGATATGCTCTGCTGGAGAAACTTGTGATGGGGAAGTTGTATCTAGTTATGAAGGTGCTTGTTGTGTTGGAAGCTGTTCTGTTCCAGATGATGGTGGAAGTTATAGATGGATTGGGTGGGTTATTGGGATTGTGGTTTTACTCATTGTGATTTATGTTGTTTATAGATATAAGAAGAAGAAACCTGGGAAAGATCAGTTGGGAAAGAGAGTTAAAGAGATTGAGAAGAAGTGATTATTTCTTTTTGGGTTTTTTTGGAGGTTCTTGTTTTGTTTCTGGGGGTGTGGTGATTTGCTTGTGAATATCAGGGGCTGCTTCTTGTAGTTTTTGGAGAACAAAATCACGTTCTGCTATTGTTTTTTTGGTGATTGCATCATAGTCATGCATTCTTGCAGTTATTTTGTTTCCTAGTTCATTGAATTCAAAATTCATAAATGCGAGTTTTTCTGGGTGAATTATTTCTATGTGGGATGGAAGATAGGCAAAGAGAATCATAAAATAAGTGTCAATTGTTTCGAATTCTGCTTCTACTTCTGCAAAAGTTGTGAATAAGTCTTTGGCGCCTTCTGCTAACTTTGGTTCGTTGTAGTTTTTGTTTAGGATATTTACTCCTTTTTCAGCGCCAAGTTTTACAACTAATGTATTTAGGGCTTCTTTTACATGGTCTTTTGGCCTGCCAAGAATTTCTAGAATCATTGATACTTGGATTTTTTCCATATTTGTTGATAGATTTGGGGCTTTTAAATTTTGTTAAAGTTTCCTTAAAGCTAATAAGATTATGATAAAGATTGTGAAGATTGTAAAGGCATAGACGATGTATAGTCTTTTGTTTTGTTCTTTTGATGTGAATTCATTTGGCTCTGAGGATTGTGGGTTGTTTAGGACTATGGCATCATTATTTATTGTAGGAGGATTGTTTTCTATTTGAGGAGAAGGCAGGTTATTATCTGGTAAATCCGCAGTTGGGGTAACTGGAGATGTAATTTGTTCATTTTCTACAGGGGGAGAAAGTTCTTCTTGTTGTTGCTCTGAAGGTTTTTCTAAAGTTATTAGGTTACAAGATTGATCAAAGTTTGATTTTCCTGGAACACGGAGACGTGCGCAAATTTCTGCTGTTTCCGAATAACTCGTGGGTTTTATTTCAAATTGTGTTTGTTCTGG
>CEPZ01087451.1_pt1 | contig 24740 bp, 32 predicted proteins | sample 530461 | NCBI WGS metagenome assembly CEPZ01 (sample SAMEA2620106, study PRJEB7988) | marine metagenome | isolation source: saline water (ENVO:00002010), including
AAAAAGTAAAAAATAGAGGAAGAGGAAATTATGGGCAAAGAGTGCCAAGAAGATGGACAAGAAATAGAAATTATGGGCAAAGGACAGGAAGAGGTTGGGGGAGAGGAAGACAAAGAGGAAGACAAAGGAGAACTAGGGGAAATGTAAGTAGATTTGGTATGCCTAAATTAAATAGAAGACAAGTAAGAAGAAATGCTAGGCAAGCAAGACCCAAAACACCAAAAGTAGAATCAGACAGAAAAAAAGCAAAAAGATTAAACAAAAAATACGAAAAAGAAAAAGAAGCACAAAAAAAAGCAAATGAAGAAGCTGCAAAGGCTCAAAAAGAAAGGGGAGCTAAAAAACAAGAAACAGAAGGAGAAAAAGCTAGAATAAGAAGAATCACAGCAAATTCCCAAAGGGATTTTTATACAACAAAGAGTATAAGCCAATTAAATGCAGTATATAGAAGAGAATATAAAAGGATAAGTCCAAGGAACTATAAGGATTCAGGATTAAAATCTTATGCAAAAGCATATATTGGAATACTTAAAAAAAGGTATAAGGAACAACATAATATAATTACTAGGAAAGAAAAAGAATGGCCAAAAAATAGAGCTAAAGCTGCTAAAGGATCAAGAGAACAAGCACGAAAAGATTATGAAGGAAAAGGAGATGAAAAGTTAAATAAAGGTAAACAAAACATAAGATCAATTATAAGAAGTGCATCAAGTAGGATGAATTCATCTACTAACCAAAGAGACTTAAACTATGTTTATAAAATGGCATTTAATAGCCTAAAACCAAGAAATTATAAACATAATCCAAAATTACAATCCTTTGCAAAAAGTGCACTTAGATCTTTAAAAGCAGTTTATAATAAAAATCTAAAAAGAGTTAGGAAAGAAAAAGTTGAACAGCAAGGGACTGTACCAGAAATAAAAGGATTTGCAGCACATAAAAAAAGAAATCCAAAATTATTAGAAAGCGATAATATAAAAAAAATGGATAGTGATCTCAAAAAAGGGATTAAACAATTATCTCATGCCAGAAATCTAAATGAGTTAGAATTAGCTTATAGAAAATGGGCTAGTGCATTAAGTATGAAAAAACAAAAAGATATAGGGATGGCGAACTTTGCAGCTAAAGCAATGGGCAAACTAAACCGCCTATTTTTTAAACTTAGGGATAATTTTGAAAAACAAGAGCAAAAGAATAAAAAGAAATTATTGCTAGAAACAGAAGCAGCACAAAAAGAAAGAATAAAAAGAGGAAAAGAATTAAAGAAATTAAGAAATGAATTAACCTCACTTTACAAAGAATATAAAGAAACAAAAAGAAGAGGCGGTAACTATAAAAGATTAGAAATAATTAAACTAAATATAGAAGATAAAACAAAAAGAATAAAAGCTCTAACAAACTCATCAGGTCGTTTAAACTAACATGAAAAAAACACTAACAATCACATTAATATCAACAATCTTAGTCTTAACCACCCTCCCTTTAATCTTAGCATACAATGGATATAGTTTTGACTATTTTTATGGAACACCATTAGATTTTCTTGAAAATGAATGGGTTATGTTTGGAATAATCTTTGTAATTCTTTTCGGGGTTATATTTTATGTTTTAAATAAATCTTTTAAAAATTCAGGAGTAGCAGGGGCGATTGGATTTGCCCTATCTCTTTTTATTACTATGGCAATTTCACAAAAAGGATTATTATCTCAATATGGTGGCGGAGAACTTTCATCTTGGGCATTATTAATTGGAGCATTAATTGCAATAGCATTCTTAATCAGATTTGCAGCAGAAACATTTGGAAGATGGGGCGCTACTGCAGTAGTTCTTATAGCAGGGATGATAGCAAATAGTTTTGAACCTTATGATATTCTACCTCAATCATTATTAAATTCTAGATTTATAGGAATATATGAAGGCATTATAAGTTGGCCGGTTATTATTATCTTAGCCATACTAGCATTTGCATTAGGTAAAGGAGGTCCAAAAACAGTTATGGACCATATTATGAAAGGTTTAAGAAAATCAACAAGGAGGTAAAAAATGAGAATAAAAGAAAAACTAATTGGAATAATATTAATAATCTTAGGAGCTTTACCTTTTTTATTAAAGGTAGAAAGAATAGGGACAGTTTTCACAACAAATAAAATCCTATCTTATCTTACCCCTGGAGAATTAGTATATCAAATTGTAATAATTGTTTTAGGAATAGCATTAATTTGGTCTATAAGGCCAAGAGTTGAAAGTTATTAGAAAAGAGTCTTCTGAGCCCTTGCTTTTTTCATTTCATCAAGCTTACTTAATTGACTATCAATTCTATTTTCACTAAATTCACTTTTTAATAAAATCTCTTTAATCTTTTCCTTATCAATTTCAGGAAAGGTAATTTTAACATTTTTATCTACCTTTGGATTTTCAATCTCTTCATAAATTTCTTTGTAATCAAAATTAACTTCATAATTTTTATATTTATCATCATTTTCCAAAGCATCAAAAACCTTTTCACAATTTTTAAATTCTTTAACTAATTTCAAAGACTTCTTAGGCCCTAATCCTTTAACCCCCCCAGGATTATAATCTGTTCCAGATAAAATTCCTAAACAAATTAATTGCTCTTGATTAATCTCTAATTCTTCAAGAACTTTTTTTAATTCAATTATTTGTGGAAAAACCTCCCTATAACCAGAAATTGTTCTTCTTCTTCTTGACATACTTAGATTCTGAATTAAATAAGGAGACTTAAACATTAAACAATCATAATCTTGAGACGCAACAGCATAAATCTCAGAATCTTCTTTAACTAAATAACTTGCTTGTGCTTCTCCTTCACTAGGTGCTTGAACAACAGCAACCCCCATTGCTTTAAGCAACTCCTTGCTCTCAGCAATTTTCTGTTCATCTAAATGAACCTCACTTCTAGAATATTTTCCCATTGCTTCAATATCTTCTTTTTGTTTAGCTTCTTCATATTTTTCTTTAGCAATTTTTTTAGCCTCGAGTCTTTTTTCTTTAGTCTTACCCTTTAATTCAGGTGCCTCTCCATCAAAAACATAAATTAATTTAACACCCTCTAAAATTAATTTCATATTTCTATAAAATAAACCAGACATATGACTTGTAATATTTTCTTTAGAATCTTTTAAAGGAGTTCCATCTGGTTGTCTAATTGTAGTAAGAAATTGATAGATTGCATTAAAGGCATCAACTGCAATAGTTTTACCTTTTAAATTACTAAATTCAATTTGCCTTTTGCTAATAATGTCTCCAATTTGAAGTCCCATTGAAATAATAATAAATAATAATATAAAAGATTATGCTTTTGTATACTTTCTTTCAACTGTTTTATAAGTATTCATAAAAGCATTTCCAATTCTAGAAGGTTTTGCATCTTTTAAATCAATCATTTCTCCTTTTCTAGACTTTAAATGAGTATATCCTGATTCCTTTAATATTTTTTTCTTCCAGCCTATTTGGGTTTTAGGATTATAAACTTGTAACCTAACATCTCTTGATAATTCATAAAACTTCTGAGAATCAAACCTAGATTTTTCTTGTCTTTTTCTTTGTATCTCTCCTTTAAGATAATCCTCACATAATTTAGTAATTATTCTTTCATCAACAATCCTTTGCTGTTCAGCAGTTTCTTCTACAGTAGGATTATCACGATTAACTTTTCTATCTATTAAAGTTTGTAAATTCATTTTTCCCATTTTTACCTCATTAAATCAATTCCACAAGGTCCTGTTTTTGGACTTACTAAAACCATTTCAGGTCTTTCATAATGTGTATTTTGCCCATTATCTCTACTAGACCCATTATCTCTTGGTTTTCTTATAGAATCATAACTAGGTTTAACAGAATAAACTCTTATACTCGGCATAGTTGAAATAATTGATTTTATTGCCATTTTTCTTAATTTTTATAGGTAAAATTACTATATAAACCTTACTGTTGTTATCACTTAAAAGTAACATATTACACTAAAATAACTCTCTAAGGCAAAGTTTAATAAAGAAAAATAGGGTTTTATTTTAATGGAAAAATCTATCAACTTCATCCCAATAGACTACGACTATTTTGACTATCAAGGAAAAAATTATGCAAAGATAATTGGAAGAACAGACAATGGCAAAAAAGCATGTATAATTGACTATTTTGAGCCTTATTTTTGGGCAATCTTTAAATCAAAAACATCAGATAAAAAAATGCAAGAAGTAAAGTCAAAAATAGAGAAAATTAAAGTAAAACTACCCTCAAGAACTTCAAGAGTATTAAAAACAGAGATTCAAGACAAAAACTTTTTAGGAAAACCAGTAAAAGCAATTAAAATATTTATTACAAACTATAAAGATGCTCATGCAATTGCAGATGAAATTGGCATGAAAGAAATAGAAAAAAGAAGAGGATATGATTTATCTTACACAACAAAATATATTATTGAAAAAAAGCTAAAACCTCTGCAATGGCATAAAATTCAAGGTGAGATTTTAAATAATTCAGAAGAATTTGGTGGAATAGATTCTTCTATGGATATTGATGTTTGTTTAAAAGTTAACAAAATTGAAGAATTAAATAAACAACCAGAACAAGAATTTTCCCCAAAAATTCTTGCATATGATATTGAGACAGATGAATTTGAAATAGGAAAAGGAGAAATTTTAATGATAAGTCTTGTTGGAGAAAATTTTAAAAAAGTTTTAACTTGGAAAGGCAAACCTAACAAAAATCAAACTTTTGTTGAAATGTTTAATGATGAATCAGAGATGTTAGAAGCTTTTACTAAATATGTTAAAGAATATGACCCAGATATTTTAACAGGATATTTTTCAGATGGATTTGATTTACCTTACCTTAGAGCAAGAGCTGAAAAAAATAAAATAAAATTAAATATTGGAATTGATGATAGCCAACCAAGATTTTCAAGAGGAAGATTAATGACAGGAAAAATAAAGGGAATGATCCACATAGACCTTTTAAGATTTATAAGAAATGCATATTCTCAATACTTACAATCTGAAACCCTAAGTTTAAACGAAGTTTCAAAAGAGTTATTAGGAGAAAGCAAAGTTGATTTAAATGCTTATGAACAAGCTAATGCATTAGATACAGACTGGGAAAAATTCTTTAAATATAATTTACAAGATTCAGTTTTAGCTTACAAATTATTAGAAAAAACTTGGCCAGATTTACTTGAATTTACAAAAATTGTGCAAGAGCCTTTATTTAATATTTCTAGAAATACCATGGCTTCAAATGCAGAAGACTACATTATTCATAACTTAAATAAATATAATGAGATAGAAGAAAAACGCCCAATGCATGATGAAATTAGTAAAAGGAGAATGAAAGGAAAATATGAAGGTGCATTTGTATTACAACCAAAACCAGGATTATATAACAATATCGCATTTTTTGATTTTTCAAGTATGTATGCAAGTGTAATTGTAACATATAATCTCTCACTATCAACTTTCTCAAATAAAAAAATCCCAAATTCAAATCTTGCTAAACTTAGAGATGGAAATGCTTATTTTACTAAAAAACTAGGATTTTTCTCAGAAATGCTAAAAGAATTTATAGACAAAAGAAGAAAATATAAACAAGAATATAATAAAAATCCAAATCCTTTTACAAAAGCAAGAAGCAATGCCTACAAACTTTTAGCAAACGCAAGCTATGGTTATCAAGGATTTTTCGGAGCAAGATATTACTGCTATGAAGCTGCAGCTGCAACAGCTTATTTTGCAAAACAATCAATAAAACAAGCAATAAATACATTTGAAAAAAATAAATTTAATGTCACCTATAGCGACACAGACTCCATAGCCATTACTTTAGAAAAGAAAACGAAAAAACAAGCATTAGAAGTTTTAGATAAAATAAATAAAAAACTTCCAGGAGTAATGGAATTAGATTTTGAAGGATTATTTAAACGAGGGCTTTGGGTAACAAAAAGAACAGGAGAATTTGGAGCAAAAAAGAAATATGCATTAATAGATAAAGATAATAAAATAAAAATCAGAGGTTTTGAAACAGTTAGAAGAGATTGGTGTAATTTAGCAAGACAAACTCAAAATAAAGTTATACAATTAATCTTAAAAAATGGTAATGAAAAACAAGCCCTGTCCTACACAAAAAAAATAATCAAACAAATTAAAGATAGAAAAGTTCTACTCAATGAACTAATCATTAAAACTCAATTAAAAAAACCAATTGAAGAATATAAATCAATCCCCCCTCATGTAACAATTGCAAAAAGAATGAAATCACAAAACCTTCCAATTAATGTTGGAATGTTAATAACATATTATATTGCAGAATCAGATTCAAATAAAAAAAGATTATTAGTAAGAGAAAGAGCAAAAATGCCAGATGAACCAGGAAAATATGACATAAATTACTATTTAAACAATCAAATAATCCCTGCAGTTGAAAACATTTTTGAAGTTTTTAATATTAGTATAAAAGAAATCGCCGACGGTAAAAACCAGAAAAAGTTGTTTGAATTTTAAAATGAACTTTGAACCAAAACCTGCATTTGTAGAAAGAATGAAGCTTCTCTTAAAAGACGAGCAAGACCTAAAAAGATTCCTAGAAGTAGCTAAAACAAAACCTAAAAAATCAATAAGAGTTAATACTCTAAAAATAAGCCCAGAAAAACTAAAAAAAAGATTAGAAGAAAGAGGTTGGAAACTCTCTGAAATAAAAAATCATCCTGAAATTTTAAGAATAGAAAGCATTCTCCAACCAGGAGAATTAGGAAAAGCAAAAGAACATCTTTTAGGATATTATTATGTTCAAGAAATTACAAGCATGATGCCGATTATTGCTCTAAATCCAAACTCAGAAGATATTTTTTTAGATTGCTGTGCTTCTCCAGGAAGTAAGACAACTCAATCAGCAGCATTAATGGGAAATAAAGGAACAATTATTGCAAATGATGTTAAAATCTCAAGAACAGCAATCCTTTCTGCAAATCTTGAAAGACAAGGTGTAACAAATACAATAATGACAAGACATGACGCAATTGCATTAGCAGAAAGATTAAAAAAAATAAATTTAAAATTTAATAAAATTTTAGTTGATGCTCCTTGTTCAGGAGAAGGAAATATTAGAGTATCTCCCAGAACATATTTAGAATGGTCTGAAAATCTTTTAAAAAGCATGAGTAAAAAACAAAAGAAAATCGCAAGCTCTATCCTAAATCTTTTAGAAGATAACGGAGAAATGATTTACAGTACTTGCACTCATGCACCAGAAGAAAATGAAGAAGTTGTCCAACATTTATTAGACAACAATCCTAATCTTGAAATCCAACCAATAACCTTGCCAATAAAATCAAGACCAGGATTAACAAAGTGGAAAGATAAAAAATTCGACAAAGCATTAAAACTTGCACATAGAATTTATCATCATGATAATGACATGGAGGGATTTTTTCTGTGTAAATTAAAGAAAATAAAATGAAAATCATTCGCTCAACACCAAAAAAGAAAATAATCAACCAACTTAATGAACAATATGGAATTTCAACCCTCCAATATCTTCTTTTACAATTTGGAAAAGAAAAAATTCGTGCCTACAGTGGAAATCTTTCAACAGAAGAACTTAATGTTCTTGATGCAAATTTAAGAATAGAGAACATAGGATTATATTTTGCAAAAGAGCAAAATGATGGAATAAGATTAACTCTCGACGGTGTTCAGCTTATTAAACACCAAATAACCAAAAACATTCTTGAAATCAACAATCAGCAAGCTCAAGATTGGTTAAAAGGAAATGATTTATTAATTAAATCAGATAATGCTTTTAAAATAATAAAAAATAATAATGAGTTTTTAGGTTGTGGAAAATCAACAGGTGAAAGAATAACAAACTTTGTTCCTAAAGAAAGAAGGGTGAAAAATTAGATAGGTTCGACATTTTCCAATGCCTTTTTGTCCAACTTCTGATTAAGAGCTTTCATTTGAGAACTTATTACTTTAATTGCCCTATCCATATCTTTTTCTCTTGCATGCTTTAATTTACTAAAAACAGATGCTTGCTTAAAATAAACAACAGAATAATCAAATCTTCTTCCTCCAAATACTGGAAGAACAAATGCATTATATTGTTTTTTTTCAAAAGTTACTTCTTGTTTATCAGAATCACTACAATTTAAATAATCGCTTAAATTTCTATATTTTAAATTTCCAAGTTGATTTCTTGATGCAGGATTTTGAAAATAAACCTGCCCTTTATTATGAACCATTAAAACAGGGATTTTCCTAAATGGGGGTTTTGAAAATATAGAAGCCATAACCTTAGGTATATCATTTTTATCTCTATTTATTCTTGCTCTTTGCTGATAAATTACATTTTCTAATCCTCTCATCTGTTTATAATTATTAACTTCTTGAACCGCATTTACCAAAAGACTTTTTCTTGCTTGTTCAAGTTCATGATTTTTAGTAGATAATTGATTGTTATAGTGCTCTCTTATTTTTCGCGTTTCTTTTCTTCTTGATTCATTAGTCTTTTCATTACAATTAATTCTTACATGTAATAATCTATTTTTAGAATTAGATTGATTTAAATCATTTTGTAACCCCTTATAAACAATAGTCTGTAGTGATTCTTGCTCAATCTTAGCCTTATACTCTATAGGAAATACTCTTTTAAAAACACCTAAGAGTATATCAAAAAGGCCTTTTTTTAAAAATCCTTTTACCATAAAGACCATAAGAACCTCAATATTTTAAGCTTTTCTATAGCTTTATAAATCTCTTATTTTTATCTAAAACATGCAAGCAAAAGAAATACAGGATTATAAGAAAGCAGGAGAAATTGCTCAGAAAGTTGCAGCTTATGCTAAATCAATTATAAAACTAGATGTTCCTTTAATTGAAATTGCGCAAAAAATCCACAAAGAAATAGAAAAACAAGGAGCAAAACCTGCCTTTCCAGTAAATCTATCAATTAATGAAATAGCTGCCCATTATCACCCAACAATAGATGATGACACAAAGGCCTCAGGATTATTAAAAATAGATTTAGGGATTCATATTAATGGATTTATTGCAGATACTGCATTTACAATAGATCTTACTCCTAATAATGAACATAAAGAAATGATTCAAGCAAATCAGCAAGCATTAGATAATGCATTAAAAATTCTAAAAAACAATCCAACATTAAATGAAATTGGTGAAACAATTCAAGAAACAATTGAAGAGCAAGGATTTTCTCCAATAGTAAATCTTTCAGGACATGGTTTAGAACAATATGAAATTCATGCAGGAATTACAATTCCAAATTATGCAAATGACAATAATAATAAAATCAGCCCAGGAGCTTATGCAATTGAACCTTTTGCAACAACAGGGCAAGGTAAAATATATGAAGGCCCATCTAGCAACATTTATGCTTTAATAGACCCAAAAAATGTAAGAAGCCCAAAAGCAAGAGAAATTTTAGAATATGTCACAAAAGAATATAAAACCCTACCTTTCTCTTTAAGAGAAATGCAGGAAAAGTTTGGTCCTATGACAAAACTAGCAATAAAACAAATGACACAACAAGGAATCTTACATGAATTCCCTCAATTAATAGAAAAATCTCATAAACCAGTAAGCCAAGCAGAACATACTTTTATTAAAACAGATAAAGAAATAATTGTTACGACGAGATAATTATTTCTTTTATATTATTCTTTTTACTAATATCTCTCAAACATATCTTGCTATGTAGATGAGTAGATTAATAATTCAATAAAAGTTATCAATTAAAATTATAGAATAAAATGAATCCTTAATCCCAATAATATTCTAAAAACGCATTTCCTGTAACAGGTGCTGCATCATCCCCACTACTGTCTCCCCCAGAATCACTACTTCCACTATCACTTGAACCAGAATCACTTCCACTATCATCCCCACTAGAATCAGAACTTCCTGAATCACTAGACGGAGTTTCAGTATCTACAGAATCATCACTTGGAGGTTCTCCACTATCATCATAATCTCCTGGTTCTCCAGGACCAGGACCATAATGGTCATCAAATTCATTTCCTTTATTATCATAACATTCTAATCTTTTCATAGGATCTTCAATACTCATACAATCAGGACCTCTAGGACCTCTTCTTCCATCCATAGGACCATCAGGCCCTCTAAAACTATCCATAAATCTTCCACATTCTTCAGGGTCTGTGATTCCCTTATCAATACACTCTTGAGGAGCATGTAATTCAAACATAATTTTATCACAAATTCTTCTACAATCTCTTTCATTATCACACCCAGAAACAAACATATTTATTGGAGATGAAGTTAGAAAAGGATTAGAAAGGAATATGATCTATATGGCTCATTAATCACCCCAAATACCCTTCACCAGTTGTCTTCTCAACCCCAGCCTTAACATTCTTAAGATATTCTTGTTCTATTCTCTTATACTTATCAACATCACTTGGAGTAACACTTGAAGCTACTTTTTTCATAGCTTCATTAAAATATTTCATACTTACTTCTTTACTATCCATATTATCTCTTAAAGAAAGCATTGCTGCTTCCCTAATCATACTTTCAATATCTGCACCAACATAACCATCTGTCATCGCAACTAACTTCTTAATATTAACATCTTTTGCTAATGGCATGTTCTTAGTATGAATCTTAATAATCTGTTCTCTTCCTGCTGGTTCAGGACTTGTTACTAATAATATTCTATCAAATCTTCCAGGACGAAGTAAGGCACTATCTAACATATCAGGACGATTAGTTGCACCAATAACAATAACATTACTCAAATCTTCAATACCATCCATTTCAGCAAGTAACTGATTTAATACTCTTTCAGTAACTTTTTGTCCATGTTCCATTCCCCTCTTACCAGCTAAAGAATCAATTTCATCAAAGAAAATCACACAAGGTGATACTTGTCTTGCTCTTTCAAAAATCTTTCTCACCCCTTCTTCACTTTTCCCAACCCACATTGATAATAAAGATGGTCCTTTAATTTGAATAAAATTTGCCTCACTTTCTTTTGCAACAGCTTTTGCAAGTAAAGTTTTTCCTGTTCCAGGAGGCCCATATAATAATAAACCTCTAGGAGGTTTAATTCCTAATCTTGTAAATGATTCTGGAAATTTCAAAGGCCATTCAACAGCTTCTTTTAATTCTTGCTTAATCTTATTTAAACCACCAATATCTGCCCAACCAATATTAGGAGTTTCAACCATTACCTCTCTCATTGCAGAAGGCCTTACAACTTTTAATGCACTATCAAAATCTTTTTTCTGAATTTTTAATTCTTTTAAAACATCTTCTGGAATAGGCTCATCTTCTTTTAATTCTAACTTTGGTAATAATCTTCTTAAAACAACCATTGCAGCTTCTTTTGTTAAAGAAGCTAAATCAGCACCAACAAAACCATGAGTAATTCCTGCTAAATATTCTAAACTAACATCTTTTGTTAAAGGCATTCCTCTTGTATGAATTTTTAAAACTTGTAATCTTCCTTTTTTATCAGGGGCTCTAAGCTCTACTTCTCTATCAAATCTTCCAGGTCTTCTCAAAGCTTCATCAATAGAATTAGGCCTATTTGTTGCACCAATTACAACAACCTTTCCTCTTGACTGCAAACCATCCATCATAGTTAACAGCTGACTTACAACTCTTCTCTCAACTTCACCATGGGCTTCTTCTCTTTTAGGCGCAATAGCATCAATTTCATCAATAAAAATAATTGAGGGTGAGTTTTTCTCTGCATCATCAAAAATATCTCTTATTTTTTTCTCACTCTCTCCATAAAACTTACTCATTATTTCAGGCCCATTTAATAAAATAAAATTTGCATCACTTTCATTTGCAACTGCTTTTGCAAGCAAAGTTTTTCCTGTTCCAGGAGGCCCATGAAGCAATACCCCTTTTGGAGGTTCAACTCCTAATCTTTCAAAAATCTCAGGATGCTTTAAAGGAACTTCAACCATTTCCCTAACTTTTTTAACTTCTTCACTTAATCCTCCAATATCTTCATAAGTCACCTCAGGTAAACTTGTCTCATCACTTACATCAACTGGTTTATTACTTATTGAAACTTTTGTATTTTCTCCTATAACAACACTTGCTTTAGGGTCTGTACTTACAACTAAAAACTTGATTGGTTGTGCACCACCTAATCCTTGTCCCATAGCTTCTCCAAACAAACCACCTAAACCACCTAGCATACTTTCCATGTCTTCTCCAAATAAATCCATTCTTCTTTGCACACCTCCAAGAACAACAATATCTCCTTTAACAACAGTTCTTCCAAATAATCCTGATTTTAAATCACCCTCTATTCTTAATCTTTGATTTGCAGGAATAATCGGCGCAATCACAACTTTCTTAGCTTCCTTAACATTTGCTTTTTGAACAACAACATTTTCACTAACTCCTGTTCTAGCATTTTTTCTAATAATTCCATCAATTCTTATAATGCCTTCTCCAACATCTGCAGGATATGCTTTATCTGCAATAGCAACAGTTTCCCTACCACCTTTAATTAAAATAACATCTCCTCGTTTAATTCCTAAATCTCTCATTATATCAAAATCAATTCTAGCAATACCCTTATATGCATCATCTTGTAATGCTTCTGATACTCTTAATTTTGCTCCTTGTTTTTTATCAATTGGCATTTTGTATTGTATTTTTTTAATATCTCTCTACTAATAATCGCTTTGAAGATGAGTTAATTATCTCTTGCTTCTGTTCTCCACAGCAAAATAAATTATAAGATATTAATATTTTGTATATTTCAATGATACCTCTGCTTTTTAAGTTTATCTTCTCTCTCCTTTTTAACACTATCTAAATTTTGGTTTCCAAAATTCAGACTTATCCTTCCAAATTCTTCAAAAGAAAGTCGCACCATATCATTCATAATTTTTTCTTGTTCTCTCATAAATGTAACAATTTCTTTAGGAATTGAAACAGCATAAGAGTTTCCAACAAATCTCATCTTAACATTAAACTCTTTCTTTTTTAATTCAATAAAATCTTTATATTCTTGCTCATCTTTTGGATGAACAATTTTAGAATGGCATCTTGGACACATAACAGCTCTTAAAACAAAACCATTTTTAGCAATCTTAATAGGCTTCATCTTAACCTCACATTTACCACATAAAATTGTATTGTTAAAGATATCAGTCATTTTTTGTTTTGATTTTTGTTGAGTTTTTTCTTATCTTTTGTTTATTAGATAAAACAGAACCCCGGCAAAAATGCCAGGGACTGAAAGGGGATTTTGTGAATAGTATATCTTGTATACACCTCACGTATATACTGACAAACATATACTTTATAAACATTTCGATATTCTAGGATATAAATCCTAAACCTTAAAAACTTAAAAAACTACCTTAAATAATGAATATTAACAAAATAAAAGAGAATGTGAAAAAAGCATGGAATTGGGTTTGGAATTCTAATTCAGTCTGGAGCTGGCTTGTTGCCCTTTTAATTATTTTTATCGTCGTGAAATTTATATTTTTTCCAACACTTTCATTAATAATGGGCACATCACTACCCTTAGCAGGAGTAGAAAGTTCAAGCATGGACCATCAGATTGTAAAAGACCAAGGAGATTCTTTAACATTATGTGGAAATACTTATACTAAAGAAAATAAAGAATATGTTAATTTTAATAAATATTGGGAAGTTTGTGGAAATTGGTATGAAAGCAAAGAAATAACAAAAGAAATTTTTTCAACATTTTCCTTAAAAAATGGATTTAGAAAAGGAGATATAATAATTGTTTGGGGAAGATTTACTCCAAAACTTGGAGATATAATAATATTTCAACCAAATATAGGTTCAAGAGCACCAAGACCAATAATTCATAGAATTGTAGAAATTAGTGAAGATGGAATTATACAAACAAAAGGAGACCATAACCAAGATCAGCTAACATCTTCTAATAATATATATAACACAGATGAAACAAATATTAAAGAAAATCAACTTATTGGAAAAGCAATTGTTAAGATACCTTATTTAGGTTGGGTAAAAATCTGGTTCACAGATTTGATTAATATTTTTCGGGGATAAAATTGAATAATAATTATAGGGAAACCTTTTTAAATTATAAATATATAAAACAATATGGAATTTTGTCCTAAATGCGGTTGTGTGCTTGTAGAAAAAAACAATAAGTTTGGTTGTCCAAGATGTCGTTATAAAGCAAAGTCAAAAATCAAATTAGAATCTTCTGAAAAAATTGAAATTAAACCTGAAATTGGAGTTATAAAAGATGCAGATACAGATGTTTTTCCAGTAATAACAGCTACTTGTCCAAAGTGTAATCATAAAGAAGCATATTTCTGGACTTCACAAACAAGAGCTGGTGATGAAGGAGAAACAAAGTTCTATAGATGTACCAAGTGTAAACATACTTGGAGAGATTATCATTAACCATCATCAACAGTTTTTTAAACTAAATAATTCTCAATAAAGAATGGCTTCATAGCTCAGCCTGGTTAGAGCACCAGACTCTTAATCTGGGTGTCGGGGGTTCAAATCCCCCTGAGGCCATTTTAAAATATAATAAAAATCTAGAATCATAATCATCCAAACGCGCTACTAGCTACTATCTGCTTACACCCCCCTTATATCTAAGGCGTTATTACATTAATTGTCTTCTAATAGAATCAATGTGTTCTGCTATTTCTAACCCTTTCTTAGTTAGTTTAATTAACTTTATTCTTCCTTTCTTTTCAAAACTTACTAAGTTAAGAACTTCAAGCGTCTGCAGTATCTTTACTGCATGAGAATAAGTACAGTCAACTTCTTTAGCTAACACAGAACCATATCTTGCCTTAGACATTTTCTTTAAAGCAACCAACATTAAAGCTGGCTTTCTTCTGAAAAATATGTCAAAATTGTCTTTCATTTGAATTGTCTAAGTTTAGTTGTTTGTTTATTTATATTTTGAAAAGTACATTTTATATGTACTATCTTTCAAAACTATATATTTAATGCTATATTTTAGTTTATAAAGTTTCTTATTCAAAAAATTAACCCAACAGTAGCAAAATTCAGTAGTCTTTTTAGAAGGTAACACTCTGTCACTTTTGTATTTTCTTAAAATTTCTTATCAAATCACTCAACAGCAATCTCTTCCCCAGTCAATGCCTTATACAAGCTCAAATAACCTTTAGCAAATAATTCTGTTTTTCCAGCTATCATCTCAATCTGAGTATTTCCATTATTAACAGAATCTTTCATAAATTGCTCAATGTCTGAAGATAAAATTGCCCTAACTGCTTCTTCTTTACTTAAACTAATTTTCAAATCTTCTTCTTCTGCTTCTCCTTTTCCAGAATATGGAACACCATCAATTATTTCAGATGCCCAAACCCCTTCTCCTAAAACTAATTCTATAACTGGATTGCCTCCTAAAATAGATTTATGTAAATAACCAGTACCTAATGCAACTAATAAATAATTAATATATTCTTCATCAAACTCAATTACTGCTTCTTGAATAACTGCTCCATTATTTACTTCACCTAACTCATTAGTATTTGCAAGAATAATAGATTCTAAAGGATTAGCAAGAATAACTTCTATCTTTGCAGGCTTTTTTAATAAAAATCCAAATACAAAAACAACAGCTAATATAATTAAAATTCCCAATATAACCCCAAAAATCTTCAAAGCTTTTTTCAAAACCCTATGTTTATCCTTTACATTAACTCTTTCATTCACCATCTTTCAAAAAATTCAACAAATGACAATATTTAAATATTACTCTCAGTTTTCTATAATAATTAAATATAGGTATCTTAGGAAGGTGACTTGTTAGGAAACCTAGGTTTCATACGACAATGATAGACATAAAACTTATTCGTGAAAATCCTAAACTAGTAAAAGAGAACATAAAAAAGAAGTTCCAAAATGAAAAACTTGCCTTAGTTGATAAAGTTAAAGAATTAGATGAAGATTGGAGAAAACAAAAATATCAAGTAGATAAATTAAGAGCAGATAGAAATAAGATTTCTGAGCAGATTAATAAAGCAAAAAAAGAAAAAGCAAATATTAAGCCATTAATAACAAAGGCAAAACAAATTCCAGATAAAATAAAAAAAATAGAAGATAAAGCAGATAAATTAAAAGAAAAGATAGATTCTATTTTAACAGAAATCCCAAACCTAATACACAAATCAGTTCCTTTAGGAAAAGATGAAAAACAAAATAAAGAAACTAAAAAAATAGGAGCTATAAGAAAATTTAGTTTTCCAATAAAAACCCATCTAAAATTAGGTGAAAAATTAGGGGTTTTAGATTTTGAAACCTCTGCAAAAACTTCTGGAAAAGGATTTTATTATCTAAAGGACAAACTTGCACTTCTTAATCAAGCATTAATCAGATTTACAATAGATAAAATGATTTCAAAAAAATACATATATATAGAAACTCCACTAATGCTAAGAGAAAATGTAATAAAAAATGTAGCAGATTTAAATGACCAAAAAAATCAAATTTACAAAATAAAAGATGAGGATTTATATCTAATAGGAACTGCTGAACATTCTTTAATTGGAAGATTTATCAACCAAATGATTTCTGAAGAACAGCTTCCAATAAAAAACACATCATATTCTATGTGCTTTAGAAAAGAAATTGGAGCTCATGGAATTGAAGAAAAAGGACTTTATAGAACTCATCAATTTAATAAAATAGAAATGATTGTTATTTGCAAGCCAGAAAATTCTATGGAATTTTTTAAAGAAATGAAAGACATCTCAATAAACATATTCAAAGAATTAGAAATCCCAATTAGAGTTTTAGAAATTTGTTCAGGAGATTTAGGAGAATTAAAACACAAACAAGTAGATATTGAAGCATGGTCCCCAATATTAAAAGATTATTATGAGGTAGGTTCTTGTTCAAATTTAACAGATGCTCAAGCAAGAAAACTAAAAATTAGAACTCAAAAAAGAAACAAAGAAAAATATGTCCCACATACTCTTAATAACACAGCTCTTGCAACCTCAAGAGCATTAATAGCAATATTAGAAAACAATCAACAAAAAGATGGTTCTATTAAAATTCCAAAGGCCCTTTGGAAATATACTAGTTTTAAGGAAATTAAACCAAAAAAATAAATAAGAAAAAAATAAAATGGTAGAACTACATACTCCAATAATATTAGATCCCTTGTTAAGATTATATGATAAATTAGACCTTCTTAGAAATTATGTCCCAGATTATCTTGAAGTTAGGGATGAGCAATTTCAAAATTATTTTAATCTAAAAGAGGATAAAATATCAAGTAAACTAATTACTCCAAAAAATCTAGAAAAAATAAGTTATGGGATAACAAAAGGTTTAATCTCAAAATTATTTCAAAGGATTAAGGATCCAGGAATTAATTCTTTTCATCTAAAAAGACAAAATGAAAAAATCAAAAACATCTAAAAAAATAAAAAAGAAATTTAAAATTCTTGCAGCAGGAGATTTACATGGAGATTCTGCAATAGCTAAAAAACTTGCTGAAAAAGCAGAAAAAGAAAATGTAGATTTAGTTGTAATTGCAGGAGATATTACAGGAATAATAGAAACAAAAAACATTCTTAAACCATTTAAAGACAAAGGAGAAAAAGTTATATTTGTGCCAGGAAACTGGGATACTAAAGAAGCAGCAGAAACACTTTCTAAACTTTATAATATAAAAGATTTAGGAAAAAATTATGTTAAATACAAAGATATTGGATTTTTTGGAATTGGTTCTCCTGATTGGGAAATGAATTTAGATGAGAACAAAACATTTAAAAAATTGAAAAAAGATTTTGAAAAAATAAAAGATTTGGAAAAGAAAATTATGATAAGCCATCTCCATGCTGCAAAAACAAAATCAGAATTCTCAGGAATCCCAGGAAGCACAGCATTAAAAAAAGCAATCAAAGAATTTGAACCAGACTTTTTTATTTCTGCTCATATTCATGAAGCAGAAGGGCTTCAAGAAAAAATAGGAAAAACCAAAGTAATTAATGTTGGCAAAAAGGGCAAGATTATTGAGATTTAGTATATAAAAATATAAATAGTTAATAAAATAATTTAATTAAAACTTAAAATGGACAGAGCACAAATAGGGCTTAAACTTGCAATGGATGTTCTGGGCATTCCTATTTGTATGAAAAATTATAGAAAAATTTGTAATGCAGTTTATTTAGCAGAACAAAAAGGAGTTCACATAGACCCTACAAGAATGGTAAGATTTAGTGAAAAGTATGGTTTTGCTATTTCTCCAAAAAGCCATGAATATAGTGGATGTCCTTCAAGAAATCTTGTTAATGATGTTGAGGAAATAGAATATGAAAGTAAAGATGAATTAAAATGGGCATCAACGTGGAAATTTGATAAACAGTCTGAAGAAAAACTTCTAGAATTAAAAGTAGAACTTCAATCAAATCCTAATCCTTTTTCTGGCTTAGAGGGATAATTACTCTTTCTTCTAATCCCTCAGGTTTAATAAATGCAATAAGATTCCATCTTCCAAGCTTTTCTATTACTTCATAAATTGTAGTTCTTGCAGGAAAAACTAATTTTGCAGTAGACTCAAAAGTCTCTTGGACTTCATCTACAGTCAAATAACTTCCTTTTTCATTATATAATTTTAAAATACAATCATATGCTATTGAATAAGGACTTTGAGAAGTAACTCTTGGTGATCTTAAACTACTTGTCTTCTTTGCCATACCACTTAAAATAAAAAATAGTTATTTAAACATTATTATTTTCTAGAAACATCTTCAGAAAAGGTTATTGAAATTAAATACAACAATACTTAAAAACCTAAAGATTTCTAAATAAAAATGGTAAAAATAATGGATGAAACACCTGAAGCAATAGAAGACAAGAAAAGACTTGAAGATATTATAAATATGGCAAAAGAAATATTTGGACAAGAAAGTATTTTTTCAGATGATTCTCTTGGTTCTCTTGGCTTTTCAGTAATAGACAGAAATAATTATAATGAACAATGTGTGGTGGTTAGTCCTTTACTAAAAACAATTACAGTTGGACACCCAAGATACTTTCAAAAAGCTCTTAAATTAGGAGAGAGAATAGAAGCAAGATATCCAATAGAAATTGAATTATATGAAAATTATAAAGTTGAGCCCCCTATTGCTTAGGAATAGTAATCTTCAACATATTTCCCATAAACTCTGTTTTAGCTCCACTATCTTTTACATTAATAGGCAAGCCAATTTGTTTTAAAAAATTAGTTGATTTTTCCTCAATTGCATAAAAACTATCTGTTTTAGCTTCTTTACTTAAATCTCTTCTACCTTCAACTCTTAAATAATCTCCTTCAATAGTAATCTTAATCTCATCTTTTTCCAATCCCCGAGGAATTTCCAATTCTATAACTAAATTACTACCTTCTTCGTGTATAACAAAATCAGGTTCCATATAAAGAATAAACACAGGAAATATATAAGATTTGTTATACTGCTTTATACTCTAAAAATACAAAACCTTTTTAAACAACTTATTTTAACTTAATCTATGATAAATTCAATACCTTTAGAAGCACAAGTTTTAGGAATTACTTATGAGGAATATTATGGAGAACTTGCAAGAACTGTAAAAAGAAATTCAACAAAGCCAGATACAGAATATCAAAATATTTTTGATAAAGCAAATAAGAAATTACCTAAAGAAACAATAAAAAAAGCACTATCTTTAATAGAATCAATAGGTTATGACAAAGAATTTTTCCAAGCTGCAGATTTAAATTATGCAGAAGGTGGAAATGGGTGTATAAGTGTTTCAATTTATGATTACCTATTAAACCATCAAGAAAATATCCCCTCAGACAAATCTGAATAAAAACACAAAACTTTTTAATATAGCCTTTATTTAGCAATTCTATTAAATAACCTTTATACAATACTGATAATATCACAAATGCCACCAAGAAAAAAACCAACTAAGTTAAAAATTGAACAAAAACAATATCATGTTTTTGACCCTGCAGATGTAAAAAAAACAGTAGAAATAACTGCAAAACCAGAACCATCTGTAGAAGAATTAGAAACAGTTGAAAAATTAGGAAAAGTAAAAAAGAAAACAACTAGAAAAAATAAGACTACTAAAAGAAAAACAACAAGAAAAACAGCTAAAAACGCAAAATCAATTACTCCTGTAACATTTAAAGAAAAACCATTAAAAAAACAGGGATATGTATTAGTTGTTACAGAAAAACCTCAGGCAGCAGAAAAAATAGCAGCTGCATTAAGTAATGGAAAAGATAGAAAGGTAAACAAGGCAGGAGGAGTTTCTTATTATGAATTAGAAAGAGACAATAAGCAAGTAATAATCGCAAATGCTGTTGGACACTTATTTTCAGTTTCTCAGACTAAAAAAGGAAATGATTACCCTGTTTTTGATATTGGATGGTTTCCAAATTATGAAGTAAGAAAAAAAGATTTTACAAAAAAATATTTTAACACATTAAACAGTCTTGTAAAAAATGCTTCTGAAATCGTAATTGCAACAGATTTTGATGTAGAAGGAGAAGTTATAGGATATAATGTTGTAAGATTTATTGCTCATCAAAAAGATGCAAAAAGAATGAAATTCTCATCATTAACAGCACCAGAAATTCAAAAATCCTATGATAATGCAAATCCAACAATTGAATGGGGTCAAGCAATTGCAGGAGAAACAAGACATTTCTTAGATTGGTTATATGGAATAAATTTATCAAGAGCATTAATGCATGCTGTTAAAACAACAGGAAAATTTAGAATAATGTCAATTGGAAGAGTTCAAGGTCCTGCATTACATTTAATTGTAAATAAAGAAAAAGAAATTAAAAAGTTTAAATCAACACCTTATTGGCAAGTTTTTATAACAATTAATGATAAAGAAAACACATTAGAATTAAAACATAACAAAGACATAATAAAAAAAGATGAGTTAGATAAATTCAAAGAACTTAAAGATAAAAAAGTTCAAGCAAACACAAAAAAAACAAAACAAACAATTACTCCTCCTGCACCTTTTGACCTTACTACTTTACAAACAGAAGCATATAAATTTCATTCAATAACTCCAACTAACACATTACAAACAGCTCAAAAGCTTTATCTTGCAGGATTAATCTCATATCCAAGAACATCATCTCAAAAAATTCCTGCAGAAATGAAACCAGAAGAAACTATAAAAAAGCTTAACAAACATTTTTCAACATTAACAAAACATATTACAAGAAAAAAGCCAATTGAAGGAAATAAATCAGACCCTGCACACCCTGCAATAATTCCAACAGGAACTTATAACAAGCTTGATGGTTATGAAGAAAAAATCTACAACCTTATAGTAAAAAGATTTATCTCCTGTTACTGTGATGATGCTCAATTAGAAAATAAAAGAGTTGAAGTTGAAACAGACAAATTAAAGTTTTCTGCAAAAGGAATGGAAATTCTACAACCAGGTTGGATGAATGTTTATCCAATAAAAATGGAAGAAAAAGAAGTTAAAGACTTTAATGGAGAAGTAAATATTGACAAAGTTAAGATTGAAGAAAAACAAACAAAACCTCCTAAAAGATATTCTCCTGCTTCAATTTTAAGAGAACTTGAAAAAAGAAATTTAGGGACAAAGGCAACAAGAGCAAATATCTTAGAAACTCTTTATAACAGAAATTATGTTAAAGATAAACAAATAAAAGCAACAGAACTTGGATTAAGATTAATTGATTCTTTAGAAAAACACTCTCCAATTATTATTGATGAAAAATTAACAAGAGAAATAGAAAAAGATATGGATGCAATTAGAAATTCAAAGCATGATTTAAACAAAAAACAGCAAGCAACAGTAACTAAAGCAGAAAAAGCATTAACAAAAATCTCAGAAGATTTTAAAAAACAAGAAGAAAAAATAGGAAAAGAATTAGTTGCAGCAAATGAAGCTTTATGGGAGCAGCAAAAACAAGATAATAATTTAAAAATTCCTTGTCCTGGTTGTAAAAAAGGAGAATTAGGAATCCGTTACACTCCTAGATTTAAATCTTATTTTATTGGTTGTAGTAATTATCCTAATTGTAGGCAAACATTTCCTCTTCCATCACAATCAATTATAAAAAAGACAGAAAAAGTTTGTGAGGAAGAAAAATGTAAATGGCCAATGCTTCTTAGACTTAAGCAAGGAAAACGTCCATGGGTTTTCTGCCCTAATCCTAATTGCCCATCAAAACAAGAATTAGATTTAGATGGAAATGTAAAAAAGAAAGAGCCAAGATATGTTGGGAAGTGATTAAACAAGTTCTAATCTAGAAACTGGCTCTGGTAAAACTAATCCTGCAGTATATATCTCTTTTTCAGCATCTCTTAAAAAATTAATATCATCCTTAACATCTTTCATCCACCTTCTCTCTATTTCCTTATCCCCACAAACAGAACCTATTTTTGCTAATTTAATAATTTTAGAAAATTTTGATTTATCTAACTCATATAATTTACCATCAATTTCAAAACCTCCTCCAAAAGAAGAATCAAGTATATCTCCAAATGAACAATTAACCATATAGTCAAATCCCCCTAAAATCATCCCAATAACTTTACTAGAATCTTTTTCTCTTTGTTGAAAAGCAAATTTTTGTTTTTTTTGACTAAAATCAAGCCGATATTTTCCTTTCATTAAATCTACTAATTCAATATATTTTGCTGCATCTGTTAATTCCATAATCAATACCTATAAAATTAATAATTTAAAAACATTTGCCCTATAGAAAATACACATTAAACAGCTTTTATTTCTAAAGACCCGACACGAATTCTAACCCCTCTAGAATGATTTTCAAATTCATCTAACCGAGCTAAAAAATCATTAACCTCTTGTGTACGCACTTGCTGTCTTATTAATTCTTCAGGAGTTAATTTTCTACTATATTGAACTTTAATTCCATTTTCTTTAGCATATTTCATCATAGAATTATATATCTGTCTTTGTATATCTCTCATAATTAATTTATCTTTGGAAAGTATTTAAGTTTTTATATTCAAATCCAACCCCTTTTCCTTATCCCCTCATTAACAATTTCAAAATTCAATTCTTTTTCAGGCATTGAACGATGCTTCCGAACAATCGCTTTTTTCTTCCCACTCTTACTCTGTAATTCAATTATACACTTACTATAATATTTTAATAAATCTCCCCCAACAACATTAACCCCTGCCTCTTTTCCTGCTAGCCAATCTTCCTCTGATAAAAACTCACTATAAACCTGGCTAGTTATAAGGACAGGAATCTGCCTTTTTCTTGCAATTTCATACAAAGCTCTCATTTGCTTAGCCATATCATTATTAACTCTTCTAACTTCTTCGATTCCCTTTTTTCTTGCATCTGCTAATTCTAATCTATATAGCATAGTCATAGAATCTACAACAACTAACCCAATATTTTTACTTCCTTTTATTTCTTTTAATAATTTAAAAAATGCTTCTTTCTGCTCTTGGAAATTAGTTGGTTTTAATATAATAATATTATTTAAAATAACCTCTGGCAATCCAACAGAAATTTGATTTATCCTATCTATAGAAAAACTTCCTTCTGTATCAATAAAAATTATCTTTTTATCTTTTTTAGCTTGATGGCAGGCAGCAAGCATCATAAAATTACTTTTTCCAGAAGCCATAGGCCCATAAAACATAGTAATAATATCATTTTCATAACCTCCTTCAAGCCATTTATTAATATCATAACTTCCTGACATGATTTTAGTCGCATTCTCTTTTTTTATATCCTCAATCACTTCTTCCATAAAAAAATGATTATAAACTAATTAAAAAGCATTGTTATACTATAAAATATCAATATCTTATTAGAATATTAAGATACTCAGATGAAAAGATAGCTACTCAGAACATAATTAAAAATATTATAAGATATAAAAATAAAAATTTATTTCCCAAACTCACTCATCTTTTCAACATTACTAAAAGGAAAAGGCCTTTTATTTGTTACAAATGTTAAATATCTAAGAAATTTGTAAACTTCAGTATTAAAATACTCACATAAATCAGCCATATCTTTATTTCTTTTACCAGAAAAAATAGTTACAAACCAATTAATTACAGCTAGAATCTGAATAAGAACTTTCCATACACTTAAAAGAATCCCACTAACAATTAATACAATAATTCTAAACCAAGCTTCTTGTCTTTCAGTTAATCTTTTTGTCATGTTTTATTTAGTTATTTTTAGTATATAAATATAACTGAAAAATAAATAGACCATATCAATATCTCTATAAAATATCTCGCTACTCAGATGAACAGTAAAGCTACTCATCTCCAAAAATTAAAATTCTAATAAGATATAAGTACAGAAATATATAAAATCTATTTATTTAGCTTTCTTAAACTCTTCAGCATACTTCTTTAAATCTTTTTGAGCATGTGCAATTGCATCTTGCAATGCTTTTTTTGCTGATTTTCCTTCTGTTTCAATTTTTAAAATTAAAGGCTTTGAATAATGCTCTTTTTTCCAAGCACCAACACTAACTGCACTGTCTTTATTTAAATAAACTCTTACAAGTTCAGCCACTGTCTGATTATCAATTTGAACTTCAAGTTCATTTTTTTCATCTTTAATAACTGTTATTTCCATGAGGAAATTAGAAAAAATAGGTTTAAAAAGGTTTCTTATAATTTGGCTTTGCCTGATAAGTAAACGAAAAGTAAGCTCTACCCGATAAGT
>CEPZ01087349.1_pt1 | contig 24728 bp, 28 predicted proteins | sample 530461 | NCBI WGS metagenome assembly CEPZ01 (sample SAMEA2620106, study PRJEB7988) | marine metagenome | isolation source: saline water (ENVO:00002010), including
TAAAGCAATCAACATTGAACGTTGATCCCCATAATAGTAGATTGCTACGGGAAACCAATTCTAAATCTTTGATTTAGTGTTGGTAGTTCATTTGACTTACTGATATTGATATTGCATTATAATCAACTTCTTGATGTGAATATTTAAATGTTTGATTCATTTTACTTTCTTTTAATTTAAAAGCTTCTGATTCTGACGAATTGTATCTACCAAGTTCTATTAAATCTTCTGTTATTTTTTTATGCCTTGATTCTTCTGTTTTTAATTTTGATTTTTTATCATCTTGAAAAGAGACAACCATTATTTCTCCATCTTTATAAGGATGTAAAAATGCTCCTGATATTTTGTTTTCTATTAAATCATTAGTACTATATTTTTTACCGCCAATAGTTTCGAAATACACACCATTTAAATTTTCAGAACTTTGTATATCTTTTTTCAAAAACTCAGCTTTTATTTGATTATCCTCAAAGTCTGATAGTAGTAACAAAGAACTTGTTGTTAACGCAACAGTTGTACTTATAGCTAACATTCCTTTTAATAATATTTTTTTAGACATGTATATTCCTTTATAAAACAATTTTCTTTTATTATAATATTATCATATTTATAAAAAAATAAAAATATTCATATAACATTGACCTTTTTCTAATTATACAATATAATACTGAAACATTTGAGGTAAATATTTTGACTATTCCAGTAAGTTTTAAATTATTAGATATATTTTATTTTATTAGAAATAAAGATTTTTCTTTTTTAGATATTGAAGAAATTAATATCACAAAAACAACGAGTGATAATGCTTGTATGGAAAATATATTAATAGAACTTTCAGATGAGGCTTTATTTGAAAAATTTGATATTCTTGTTAATAGAAATATTTTAAAATTTAAAAATGATTATAATCATAATATTATTTTTATTTTAGATTTTTTGTTAGAAAGAAATTGTGATAATTTTCTTTCTTATTTATATAATACTAATAAGTATGAGTTTCATTTTTCAACTTTTAAAGACAATGCTTTTTATTTAGAAAAATTTCTAAGATCAAGTATTTTCTCAAAAAATGATAACATGTTTTTTTATTTTTATTATGAAAAAGAAGAACAATTTATAGAACCACAAGAGTTAATCAATTATGCTATTTTAAATAATAGACAAGAAATATATAAAACTCTTGTTGATAATGAAAATTTTTATACATTACAATACTTCATATCAAACACATTACTGCAATATAATACTCATGCATTCTTTTTTAAAGATTACTTTCAAAGATTGAAAGATAATAACATTGAATGGACGAAAATTGAGTTATATAATTTTTTAAGTAAAACTATAAAAAATACTGAATGCTTTATTTTCATTTTTAATTTATTTGAAGATATTAATAATTTTAGAATATGCGAACTTATGGAAAAAGCAATAAAAGCCCATAATTATGACGTTATTTGTTTTTTAAATAGTAAAATTAATTTCAGAATAGTTGATTATGATTATGATTTTATAACAACTTTTTTAGAATCATTCAAAAATGATGCGGGAATGAAAATATTCTTTGAAAATATCAAACATCTTTTTATTGAAAAAGAAAACAAAATTAATATACTTAAATGTTTGATTAACAACCCTAATATTTTCAATATTGAAAAAGATATGAATAATTTGGTTTATTTAATTTTACAAAAGTTCGATTTGGATATTATAGAATATTTAATTAAAAATTTTAATTTATTATATGAAGCTAAAGATGAAATAAGTAAAATAAGATTACAGGAATCTTTTTTTAAGGGAGTGAATTCTGAAAATAAGTTTCTTTCTTATGAAAATATTTTATTTGTTGTAGATTTTTTCAATATTAATTTATATTATAGAGAAAATGTTTATCTTTATAAATTCATTAACAAGCTTTGTTCTCAAGAAAAACTATTAAATAATGTTATGCGAAAAAATCATATTTCTATTGAAGAATATAAAAAGATTATAAATTATTTTTTAAATAATGAAGATGTATTCATAAATTTTAATATCAGACATATAGATAATAGAAATAAACCAGAAATTTTTGATTTTATAAATAACAAACTTAAATTTCAAAATTTTTAAATAATTAATTGTTTTTTTTATTTTTATTGATACACTACAAAGATATTTAAGAAGTGAATTAATATGACTATTAAAAATTATTATTTTTATATAAAGCCTTTATTAAAAAAAATAAAAAAAGGCGAATATCAATATTTAAATAAAGATATTATTGAAAATGATGAAAATATTTTATTATTTAAAAAATTTATAAAAGAAAAACACGAAGATGAGCCTTTTTTTGTTGGATATTATAATTTTTTATTATTTTCTGTGGCGAAATTTTGTATCAAGAATCACTTAAATCATACCCTTGAAGATTTAATAAATATTTTAGAGATTGATATTTATATAACCAGAAATTTTAATTATTTATTAACATTATCAATGATACATAAAAATTATTATTTTATAAAAAAGAACATTGAAAGAATAGAATATTCTCAGATCAAAGATAGTGTTGAATTTTATAATATTGAATTTATTAAAATAATTAATAATGAAATTTTAAAAAAACATAAAAATGAAATCTTATATAATATTTCTTCATTAGAAAATTTAAGTAAAGATAATGAAGAAGTATTTATATTTTTAATTGAAAATTATGGATATAATAAATATTATAAAACAAATGGTATTTTGAATTGTTTGTGTAAAAATAGACATTTTTATTTAATTAAATATTTAGATAAAAATAAATTAATAGATATAGATATTGATTTTAATGATTTTTTATATTCAATTATAGAAAACAACCATGAGGATATTTTTATTTTCTTCCTAGAAAACTATAATATCAATATTCATTATAAATACGATTCTTTATATTATAGAATATTTTTATTTGATAGAGTCAATTTTCTTAAAATTTTAAATAAATATCAACCTTTACATGAAAGTCATTTTAAATTTTTATTTAACGAATTTATTCATTTAGGTGCTTGGAATTGTTTTTATTATTTATTAGAAAATAATTATATTAAAAATAAGAATTTATTTTCTAACTTAATTGAAACAATTGATAATATAAATGAATGTTCTAAAGTAAAAAAAATAGATTTAAATATTAATATTAAAAAATACATAGAAAATAAAATTAAACTTTTAAATTATATTTTAAAGAATATTAATAAAGAAGATATAAACCATTTTGTATCTAAAATTTATTCAATATTTGAAATAGAGACTATAGAAAAAGAATTTCATGTTATTGAAGATACTCAGTTAAACTTAGAATATGATAATAATAAAATAAAAAAAATATTATCTTTTAATTTATCAAAAGAAGTTATTAATTTTATAATTAATAATGAGAATCATATTAATGAGGAAGTTTATCATAAAAAAATTAATTGGTTATTTCTACATTCTATGTATTTAAATAATATATTTATTATGAATTTTTTATTGGAAAATAAACAAAGTTTTAATGAAGAATATTTTGAAATAAAAGAAGATATTTATTCAATATTCTATGATTATTTAAAATCCTCTTTTCATTATATTGAATTTGAAGAACTTAAATTTTTTGTTGATTTTTTTAATATTGATTTATCTTATAATAATAATTCCTTTTTTTATTATTTTTTAAGTAGCACTGATGCTTTTGTTAATAAAGATTACCATAATATGATTGATTATTTTCTTTCCAATAAAAAAGTACAAGAAAAATTAACAGAAGATGTTGCATGTGATTGTTATCATGCAAAAGATAAAGTTTTAGCAAAAATAAAGCAAGTTAAAAAAATTCAAAGTTTTTGACATAACTATATAAATATATTATAATAAGCTATATTTTTTAGGAGCACAAATGAATATTATAGATATCGAAAAAAGTGAAGATAGAGAACTTATTATTAAAACAAGTTCTCTTGATAAAAAAATAGAATATGTAAAAGAAGGTTTTTTTCTTGATATACTTTATCAAGATACTAATCCTGAAGTTAGAGTTGAAGTTGCAAAAAAATCAGCATATTTAGAAGAATTAAAAAATGATCCTGATTATCTTGTTAAACTTGAAGTTTTAAAGAAAAAGGGATTAGATTTTATGCAATTTGAAGATTTAAACAAAGAGCATTTATCTATTATTGAAGAAGCTATAAAGCAAGGTTATCCTGCTCAAAGGTTGGATTATAATAGTAATATGCAAATTAAATTATTACTATTAAAAGAAAAAGGTTTATCTTATTGCAATAATAACAACGTTATTGAATCTTATTCAACTCAACCTTATGAAATCAAAAAAGAAATGATTTTACAAGGGCATAAATTAACAAAGACACAAATACAAGGAGAATTAGGTTCTCTTTATATTAGTATGTTACATCAAGCAGAAAAAGTTGACATCATTGCTGATGTTAAAGAAGAAAACCTCTTAAAATCAGCTATTTTATCAGGATATAAAGTTCAAAATTTTTCTAGAGAAAGATGGCAGTGTTTATTTAAAGATAAAGAATTTAGATTTGCTTGCATTAAAAAAGGTTTTTATTTAAAACATATTTTACAAAAATATGGAAAAGATATTTTTACTATTATTGAATTTATTAAGTATGGATATACAAAATATTATTTTCAAGAAAATAGAAATTTATATAGTGTTTTAAATTGTATTAATGAACTAGATAATATTGATATATATAAAGCTTTAAAAATATATCATCCAATACAATATAATGAATTGAAAATTGATAAAAAAATTCTTGAAGAAATAGAGCAAAAAGATAAAATAAAAAATTTTAAAAATAATGTAATTTCTCTTTAAATTTCTATTGCCATTAAGTATTTCTGTGTTATACTTTTTGGCAATGATTAAGAGAGAGTTATAATGTATTTATTTGAAAAAATAAAGGAAGACAATCCAAGGGATCTGATCATTGTCCATATAAAATATAAACACTGTGATAATAAGAAAAAGAATTTTTTAGATAGCACAAAACAAATTAAAATTCCCATCGATAATTGGCAATATACTTTAAATAAATTTTTAATTAAATTTGATAAAATTAAAAATGACATTAATATATTAAATTCCAATAAGCATAGAGGTATTGCAAAGCATATTACTGATATTTGTGTTGATGGAACTAATTTAACAATACCATTGAAATTTGATCCATTAAAAAATAGAAGAATACCAGCCAGAATGGATATTGAAAAAATAGAATATTATGATGAAATAGGTGATAAATTTTTATTATCAATTTCTACCATTAAAGATAAATTCAAAAACTTTTAAAGAGAAGTATGCTTCTCTTTTTTTATTTTAATCTAAAAAATAGAATAAAACCTTCTGTTTTTGCTATTTGATTTTAAAAAAATAAAATGTATATTATCTATTAAATAAGAGGATAAGAGATGTTAAAAAACAATAAAAACAACTATGGCATAGTTGCTATAATTTTACACTGGATTTCTGCTATTACTATATTTGGGCTTTTTGGGCTTGGTTTTTGGATGGTTGATTTATCTTATTATAGTGAATGGTATAAAACTGCGCCTTCTATTCATAAATCTATTGGTATGATTTTATTTTTTATTGTTTTGTTTAGACTTTTTTGGAAAACTATTAATATTAAACCAATACCTATCGGAAATAAGTTTGAAATAAAGGCATCTAAAATAGTACATTTCTTATTATATTTATTAATGCTAACTATCTTTATTAGTGGATATTTAATATCTACTGCTGATGGAAGAGGTATTGAAATATTCAATTTAATTACTATTCCTTCTATGGGTGAATTTATTGAAAATCAAGAAAGCGTTATGGGAAGCATTCATAAATATTCAACTTATACTTTAATGGTGTTAGTCGGTTTACATTCAATTGTGGCAATTAAACACCATTTTATAAATAAAGATAATACATTAAAAAGAATGATTAAAACAAAATAAAGGAGAAATTAAATGAAAAAATTATTATTAGCAACCGCAATTTTAGCAACAAGTGCATTTTCTGTAAATGCAGCAGATTACAAAGTAGATTATGAAGGTGCTCATGCTGCTATTCAATTTAAAATTCAGCATTTAGGTTATTCTTGGTTAACTGGAAGATTTAATAAATTTGATGGTGAATTCTCATATGATCCAGCAAAAATTGAAGATTCTAAAATTAATATGACCATCGATGTAGGTAGTGTAGATTCTAATCATGCAGAAAGAGATAAACACTTACGTAGTCCTGATTTTCTAAATGCAAAAAAATATCCTACTGCAACATTTGTTAGTACTGATGTTATTGATCAAGGTGAAGGTGAGTTTGATGTAGTTGGTGACTTAACTCTAAATGGTGTAACTAAACAAGTTGTTATTGACGCTGAATTAGTTGGTGAAGGTAAAGATCCTTGGGGTGGATACCGTGCGGGTTTTACAGGTGAAACAACTTTTGCATTAAAAGACTTTGATATTCAAAAAGAACTAGGCGCTGCTTCTACTCATGTAACTCTTGAATTAAATATTGAGGGTATTAAAAAATAATAACCTGTAAAACATCTCTTATTACTCACGGTTATTTTTTTTAGAAGCTCTTATGAGCTTCTTTTTTTGCTTTTTTTATTTTGTTTTGATATAATAATAAAAAATTTCAAGGGTATAGATAATGTATAAAAAATTAACAGAAAAACAATTTGAAAAAATATTAAAAGTAAATAACGAAGCTATTATTTATGATTCAAAAAAATATGTTAATTTTATTGAAGCCGTTTTAAATGATGACTATTTTTCAAAACGAATAGACATTGAATATTTGGAAGATTATATTAGTATCTTTGAAATATGTGAAGAAATTGAAAAATTTCAAGATGTTTCTAGATATTTCAATAAAAACAGTAAAGTCTCTTTTAATTTTTATGGTATTGATATTTTTGAATTATACAATAACTATCCTAAAGATATTTTTGATTATGAATGTGATTTTGATTCTTCCGTTAATTATGTAAGTTTTCTTTCTATGTATTTATATGGTTTTAGTAATAAAATAACATTAGATAACAAAGTTGTTTTTTGTTTTGAAGAGCATTTAGATTATGCATATTCAATAAACAATGTTGTTTTTGAATCAATAGAAGAATTAATGAATATTTATAAAACATTACTTATTAAGGATTATAAAATAAATAATAATTCTATTTTAAATTATTTTAATATTAAAGCTGATAATAAAAAGGATTTTATTAAAAAATTAAACTCTATATCTCATATTGAAAACTTCTAGTTTTTATTTATTATGATATTATATAGATCGGCTGTTTATGATAATGGCTCTTTAATGGTTTGGGTTAGATAAATATTAGCGGAAATAATAGTAAATTGTTTCTGCTAAATTTTGATTAATACCACTTACTTTCTTTAATTCTTCTATACTTGCTGACTTTACATTTTGTAGTCCACCAAAATGATTAATTAATGCTTTTCTTTTCTTTGCACCAACACCTTCAATATCTTCAAGAGTGCTTTTTATTTTTTGTTTACTAAATTTAGCTCGTGATCCTGCAATTGCATGATTATGACTTTCATCTCTAATTTGCCATATTAAGTGTAAAGCAGGTGACTCTTTTGGTATTTTTAATATGTCTAAATTATCATACATTAATACTTCATCACCGTGCTTTCTTGTTACACCCTTTGAAATACCTATTAATATTGGTTTTTTGTCCCAATCTTTTGTATATTCATTTAATACTTCTTTAGCAACACCTATTTGTCCTTTACCACCGTCTACAAAAATAACATCAGGACGTTTTTCATCATTCTTTTGATTTTTATATCTTTTTGTTAATGCTTGACGCATTGCACCATAATCATCACCACCTATTACATCTTCTATATTATACTTTCTATAATCTTGGCGTTTTGCACCATTTTTATCAAATACAACACAAGAACCTATTGTAGCTTCTCCTTGATGGTGACTAATATCAAAGCATTCCATTCTATTTACTTCTGTATTTAATACTTTTTCAAGTTCCTTAAAACGTTGATTTAATGTTGTTTTATCTTTTAGTTTGTTTAACAAAGAATTTTCAGCATTTTTTCTCGACATTTCAAGAAAACGTAAATTTTCTTTTTTAGGCGAAATTAAAATTTTAGTATTTTTTTCATGTACTTTAAAAATAGCTTCTTTTAAAACCTCTGTAAATTCTGGTTTGTTATCAAGAATAATGTATTCAGGTATTTCTATTTTGCTATTATTCAAATAATATTGTGTTAAAAAAGTATAATAAATTTCTAATAATTCAGAATTAGCAGGTATTTTTGGAAAATAACTTTTATTACCTATTACATTACCATTTCTAATATAAGTAATATTAATAACAGCAACACCTAATTCATATTTAATTGAAATAGCATCTAAACTATTATCTTTATTTATAGATACTGATTGTTTGTTTGATATTTCGTTTAAGGCTTTTATTTTATCTCTATATTCAGCAGCTTTTTCAAAGTTTAATGATTCACTTGCTTTTTGCATTTCTTCAATAAAGTTATTTTGAATATCTTGATTTTTTCCTTCAAGTAATAATTCAGTATATTTAACTTGTTGAGCATAATCTTCATCTGTAACATGACCTGTAACACAAGGTGCTGTACATTTTCCTATTTGGTGCATTAAACAAGGTCTACTTCTATTGTTATAAACACCGTCCTCACATTGTCTTACTGAAAATAGTTTTTGAAGTATGTTTAAACTATCTTTTACTGCGGGGGCAGAGGGGTAAGGTCCGTAATACTTACCTTTTTTCTTTTTAGCACCACGATGATAAGCTATTCTTGGATGTTTATGATCGCTAATAAATATATAAGAAAATGTTTTATCATCTCTTAATAGTACATTATATTTAGGTAAATGCTCTCTAACAAGGTTTGCCTCTAATATTAAGGCTTCTACTTCATTATTCGTTATTATTACTTCAATTTTATTTATTTGAGAAACCAGATTGATTGTTTTTTTATTAGTATGCTTTATTTTAAAATAAGAGGTTAATCTATTTTTTAAATTTTTAGCTTTTCCTATATAAATAATGTTATTGTCTTTATCAAACATTTGATAAACACCTGCCTCTTTACTTACATTTTCTAAAAATTCTTTATAGTCAAAGCTCATTCATAATACCTTTTATTTATGCTAATTATAAGTTTTATGAAAAAAAAAGTCAACTATTGATTATTAAATTTAATTATTGTATAATGAACAAAATTTTAAAGAGATATAAAATGAGCCAAGTACATTCAGAAGTTTTAATTAATAATTTAGAAAAAACTAAATCTAAAAAAAGTATTTTTAAACCTATTAAAAGAAAACAAAATAAAAAATTTCTAAATCAAGAAGCATTAAAAACTGTTGATAAATATACTACTATTGTTCATACTGAAACTTGTTATTTAGGTATTATCGAACAAAGTTATTCCAATATTATTAAATTCATTATTTCTTCTAATGTTGCGACTGAATATTTTTCTCTTGAAAAAGACAATGTAGACAATATTTATATTGCTAATAAAAGCCTTTTTTCTAATAAACATAATATTAAAATTTTATTTAAAACAAGTAGAGAGCATAATAATTTATTTTTTGGAGTACCAAATAAAGACGATGCCCAAAAATGTGTTTTAGCATTATCGAATTTATTAACTTAAAAATTATTAATATTTGAAGATATTTGCAATAAATTTCTTAATTTTTTATTTTCTACATTATTTAAAATTTTATTAATTTTTACAAATTTAGTAAAATTTTTATCTTTAAATATTTCTATTATTGAATCTTCAAGTTTATTTTCTTCTCGTAAGAAATAATATAAATTTTCATATGTGTAAAAATATTCTAATTTTTCTTTTTTTCCAAATAAAACTTTAATGTTATCTTTCCACGTTATTTTTTTCATTTCTTCAATTAATAAATCTGATTTTGTTAATAAGTATTTGACATTATTTTTACAATCATTTATTACCTGATTATAAAATAAACTATTTAAATGAATGTAGCTTTCTTCGTCTTTTAATGCATGATCAATTAATAATTTAAATGCTTCTTTCTTTTCACTTATTTCTTTTGAATAATAATATAATCCTCTTTTTTTAAATTGTTCTATTATTTCAATAGCTGATATATTTGGTATAATATCATTAATTATTTTTAAAGAATCCTCTGTTTCTCTTAGCATTGAATACATATATGAATTTAATAGCTTATTATAATCTATTTTAAAATGAAAATTTTCTTTTAATAATTTATAATTCTTATATGAATACCCACTTACTGCTGCTGATATTAACTGATTACTTTTATTAATATCTTTTATTATTAGATTTAAAGCTTCATTCATGTCATTCTCAACTATAAATTTTATAACTACACCATCTTCATTTATAAATGGATAAGCTGTAGTTTCTTTTATTAAATATAATAACAATTCTTCATTTTTATTCATTATTATATTTTTTATTATTATTTCTGAATTATAGGCATAATTTATTTCATCTTTATATTTGTTTATAAATTTAAATAAAATATCATTATATTCTTTTTTATTGACTTTTGTTAAAAAAGTTGTTGGATTAAATTCATATTTATCAGTAAATTTTAAAGCGAATTCTATAAATCTTTTTTGATTGTTTTTAATGCATAATTCAATCGCATCCATTCCAAAACAAAAAGGGGTGAGGTTTTTTTCTTCAACTAAAATTTTAAATTTATTAAAATCATTATTATTTATACTTACTATTAGATCGTCTTCATAAAACATAAAAAAATACCTTAAAAATATAAGGTATAATTTACTTGAAATATTTTTTTAGTCAAATTATCTTTTCATTCTTTTTGAAGATAAACTTTTTAATTTTTGTTGTTTTATATTTTCTTGTAAATATCTATCTACAATATCAATAGCCTCTTTAAGTGTTTTATCAGCAGTTTCTTCATTCAAGCCTATTTTTCTAGAATTTTCACCTTCTACGACTACTACTTCTCTTTTATATTCATTGAAGTAAACATCCATTACACCACCTTTTTGATTACTATTTTTCTCTACAAATTGATCATATTTCCCAACTTCAACGTTTGGAAAGGCAGGTTCTTTATAAAATTTTTCAGTTTCTTCTTTAGCAACTTGATTAAATATTTGCTTTGCAGATTCAGTAACTTCAATATTTATAACATCTCTATGAGTACCATTAAAATAACAGTTTGTAACAAATTCTGAATTTTCTAAATTTCTAATTAGTTCTTCTTTTTGTTTTTGGTTTCTTATTCTTCCTAATCCAAAATTACCATTTCTTGTAGCCATACTTCCATCTGAATTCATTACTGGTTCTCTTGTGTTAAAATTAAACGGTATTTCTTTATGTCCATAAAATATATAAGGCATTTCTTTAAAATCTTGCCTAAATCTATTTCTTACTCTATTTGCTATTGTATTCTCAAAATCAGTTAATTTTTCCTCATGAGCTTCTTCTTCTTTTCTATTTATATATAACTCAAGATTTTTTCCTAACTTTTCATTAAATTCTTGTTGAATTAAATCATTTATTTCATTTATAATACTCATTATAGTTTCTCTTGAAACATCATTCTCAACTTTTTTATTTATTTTTAAATTTAAAGTATGATTTAAGATAAAAACATCTTCCATGTTTTTTTCTATATCTTCAAAAAAATATAGAGTATCTATTTCTTCTGATAATACCTTATTATTTGATATATATTTGTTAAAACCTTCCAAATCTAATTCGAGCGTTAATTCAGAATCAACAATATTTTTATTATTTTCTAAATCTTCAACATTTTCAAATGATTTATCTACTCTAATATTTAGAATTTCTGATTCTTTAAATTTATAACCTTCCATATTTCACCTTTTAAATTCTTCTTTAATTTTATTATATCATACTTATACAATAAAAAAATCTTTTATTTTTTTATTCTAAAGTATTATTTTTCTACAATTTAATGTTATAATATAAATTATTAACAATTAAAATAAAACATTGAAATACTTAAAATTCTTTCTTTATGCTTTTTTTATATTCCTTCAAACTAATCTAAATGCTGATATTTCTTATATTGACAAGCTTCATGAGCTTGATCATAGAAAAGTCAAAAATAAATCTTCTCCAATGTTTTTAGATTCAGTAGGTTCTCTTGGATATATAAACTCTCAAATTAGTAAACTTAAAAATATTAATATAGAATGTAGTGGTATTCTAGTTTCTTCTCAAAAAAACAATAATGGAAACAAAATACTAACTTCCGAGCATTGCTTATCAGATGAGCATATTGAAACCTATACTTGGTTAAGTCAAACAAAAAACAAAAGAATTTTTAGAAAAGGAAAAGTAATTTATAGAGATAAAGTTAATGATTTAGCTATTATTAAATTAAAAAAAAGTATAAATTATAATGATATAAAACCTTTAATATTTAAACCTAATATTAAAATCAAAAGAAAAAATTATTTAGTGGCTGGTTATAGTATTGATTTTTTAGGCAACTATGGAAAATTGCTTACTTATGATAAACCTGATTATGTTCATTGGGGAATTGAATCTGGTATTGGGAAAATTGGCTCTATAACTTATCAAGGTGATAGCGGTGGAGCAGTAATATTTAATGATACAGAAACAAATACTCAATATATTGTAGGACTTATTTCTTTCATAAGAAAAACAAACACTGTATTTCTTAATGAAAAAAATAAATATGGAAATATATCTGGATATTTTACTGATTTGATTAATTATCAACCTTCTATACAAAGTTTAAAAGATTATTTTTATAAAATATAATTATTTTTTAGCCTTCGTTAATGCTTTTCTTAATTCTTTTAAAGAAACAACTTTATCATTAATCTTATAGATTAGCATCTCATTCATCCAATCTATTTTATTTGGATTTAAAAAAGTCATATCACTTATTTTTTTATATTCTATTAAATTTTTTCTTAATATATTTTTAGTTTCATATGAAATATTATAATTACTATACAATTCTTCTAAATTATAATTAAAAATATTTTCAAATTTAGAAAGTTTATTATTTCTTGAAAATCTTAAAATAAAGTCATATCCAAATTCCCTATATTCATAATTATTCATCCATGAAACATTATTAATGAAATTAGATAATAATTTTAATATATCATTTTCTAATACTTCATATTTTATAAAATTATTTTCTTTTAATGTACTTTCATTAACTTCTAAAAAATTAAAATTTGCATATTCTATATTATTTAGCTTAATAATTGATTTTCTTAACTCTGGTAGTGAAGTATACCATTCTTTTAAAATTGCTTTTTCTTCACCTTTAGTTTTTTTATAACACTTTTTATACAAAGATTCTAAATTATCACCGCTTTTACTTAAAATTTTATTTATTTCATTATTTAATAATTCATAACTTTTTACTAAATCAATATTCATACTGAATTTTAATTTTGAATCTATTTTTTCTTTTATAATTGAATTTGAATCAAGCTCTTTATAATTTTTTAATAACCATTTTGATAAAGCCATACTTTTTTCAGATTCTTGACCTAAAAATTCAATATCAAGAGTATTAACCACAGATACAGGCAAAAAGAAACGACCATTAGGTAAATTCTTATCTTTATTTATTTTAAAAGTAATACTGTTATACTTTGCACTATCACCTTGTCTTATATAAACCCTATCTATTGTTAATAATGTTCCCTTTTTCAAAGTTATAAAATGTTTCTTTTTATTTATTTGTTTTACGTTTTTTAATTTTTCATCATACTTTTCAAGGAAATTTGTATTTTGAGCGATATTTTTTAATTCAACTTCAACGTCTTTTGCTATCTTAATTACATCCCCACATACAGGTATTAACATTTTCATTATATTTATTCTCCAATTTAAAAAAATAATAGCATTTTTTTATTTTTTTTTCAATTGACGCAATTATTTTTTTTTGTTATTATTATCGAAATTAAAAGAGAATTACATGAATATTGTCAAAGAATTAGCACTATTAAGCAATCAAGAAAAATTTAATAAAGAAAAATTATTAACTTTATTAGAGAATGCAAAAAAAAATAAAATAGAATTTAACTATGATAGTTTTTTTATACCAAAATTGTTTTTGACCTCTGATATGGATAAAAAAGACTTTGTTGATGTTATTTTAAATTCAGATTACTTTGATTTCTCATATAATTCTAATGAAATTCTTGGTTATATTATTAGTGAAGAGAACAACCCATTAAGAGTTCACATTTTTAATCAGCTTATTAAAAAAGAAAATGTGAATCCTTTTGAAAAACCTTATTTTATAAAATCAGCATTAAGCAAATATATTGAAAATAAATCAGAGCAAAACAAACATATTTTTAATACCTTGTATCTCCATAAAAATATGAAATCTGAATATTTAATTGACTATCATATTATAGATTCTTGTTCTCAATCAAGACAATTTGATATCTTATCTGATATTATTGATTTAAGAAATGATTTGGATTTTTCTATTGAATATAATAAAATATTAAATAGCCTTATTAGTGGATTTGGTTGTCCTAAAAATATAGTTAAGAAACTATTATTAAAGAAAAATGTTATTAATAATCTTAAAATGGATTTTACTATTTATAATAAATTATTATTAGAAGATGATTTTTACGATATAATTAGGAATTATGAAAAGATAAATAATTTTTAACCATTTTTTAATTTTCTTTGATAACTTAATTTTCTTTTAACGTCTCTTTCTGCTTCTACTTTTAACTGGAATTCTTCTTCTTTCAAGATACCTTTAAATTTAGGATGATTTAATACTTTTTGAATCTTTTCATTTTCTAAACTATATATTTCAACAAGAGCATTTGATATATAAATTGATTTTATTTTATTGTTTACATTTAATAATGGTTTACCTTCTGGTTTTTTTAATAAATCAATAAAACTTAATTCTCCTAACTCTCTTAATTTATCTACATCTTTCGTTTTTTCATATTCTTGATAAGCAGACTCTTGTATTTCTTCTGCTATTCTTTCATAATCTTTTGTGTTTTTTCCAGTTCGAGAAGCAACTATAAATTCTTCTCTTTCTTTTTTATGATCTATATCAGCAGGATTTATTCTTCCAATTGTATAATTCCAACTTATAGGTTCTATTTTAAACTCTTTTTGCAAATCTGCTTTATCAAATTCTAATACCAAACCTGACCATAAAAAAGCATAATCAAAAGATCTTGTCATAGACCAGCCTTTCATCCACTTACTCGTTTCATAATCGGGATCATTATCTTTTCTCTTTTTTCCATCTTCCCAATAGCGTTGTGTAGTTCGAGCTTCCATTTTATCATTATCAATAATTTTTTCAGCAACGTCTAATTTAACTCCATGATATAAAGAAGTATATTGACCTTTATTTTCTAATTTATCTTTTAAATATTTTTGAATTGACATCACAAACCTTTTATTTTTTATTTTAACATAAAATTTTAAATTGACTTAATCTTTGATCATGTTAAATTTATTCTTATAACTAAAAAGAAGAGTAAAAATGGAATTTACATACTTTTTTAAAGACATTAAAAAATTTCGCAAAACTTATAACAAAAAATCACATATAGATTCAATTTATTTAAAAAAGAATAATAAATTAACAGATTCAAAAAAAATATTTACTTATTTTTTTAGCTTTTTTTTTGTTTCTTATTTTTTAGCTTTTTTATTTAGTTTGGTAATTGGTCATTTAAGTTTTCTGCTTTTTATTTTATATTTTACTATATATTATTCCATTAAAGAAACTATTACATTCAATTTATTAAAAAAAACTTATGCTTTTAAATTTATTAGAGGAAGAATATTTACTAATTACTTAATTAACAAAAAAATAAATAAATTTTTCCATAAAAATGTTAATAAAGAAGAACTAGAATTAATTAAGAATATAACAAAAATAGAATATATAATAAAAGAAGAAAAAATTAAAAATTATTTAAAAGAAAATAAAAAAAGACTATTTGAAACACAATTAAGTTTTTATCGAAGAGCAATAGATAATAGTTCTGTTAATTATTTTGATATTATAAAATACATAATTAAAAATAGTAATAATAAACAATTAAGTAAAATGGACAGGAATACAGTAGAAAATTTAATAAAACCACTAACAATTGATGAGCAACTACAAATCACGGACTTCATCAAAGAATTTAAAGAAAAAGAAAACAAACTAGAAGAAAATTTAAATTTTATTGATAACAAAGTAAAAAAACAAAATATAGAAGAAATAAAAATATAATATAAACTTTTTATTTTATTTTTATATGTTAAAATAATTATATAACAAATCTTTAAATCATTATGAATAAAATACAAAAAATACCCAATGAAGCACAAAATGAAGAAAAAATTACAGATACTTTTTTTTCTGGAAAAACAAGACCTGCAATAGCTGGTCTTGTTTTAACTTTGACTGCATTATCTGCTGCAAATTTGCTTTCTGGAAATGAAATCTCAAATCATACAGATGAGATAGAACAAAAAATCATTAATGCAAATGAAATAACCTCAAATAATACATATGCAAATGTCGGTCTTGTTTGTTTAAATGATGAACCTTATAATATTAATAATTTTATAATTAATGATACAGGAAAAATAGGAATAAATTTTAATAAAAATTCAATGAAACCAATTGTAGGTTGGGGAGTCGAAAAAAATAAAAGTTTACAAGATTCTCTTGACTTATTATGTAAAGGTAAAATTAAAAAAGCTAATGAATCATTACATATAAAAATAAATAATGATATGTCAGCAATTGTCACTATAAATATTAATGAAGTTAATAAAGCCTATAGCATCGATGAAGCTTCAAGAATAAGCGATACAAATATGGTTGAAGATGTTGATGAAAATTACCAAATGCGCAATCCTAATATTACTGATGAAGAATTAGCTATTAAAATGATAGACATCATGATAGATCATTCTGATAAGTTTGAAAAAAGAATGGCTAGTATGCCCGATAATACTAAGTTTGAAATGATATTTTCTCAATATATTAATGATGTTGAAGCCTTTAATTCAAAAATATTAAATGATATAGATTTAAAAAATGATAGCGAAGAACTTGTAATAAAAAAAATGAATGCTAACTTTGGAATAAATGAAGATAAAAATGATATAGAAGATTATTTGTATATGAGTGCTAAAAGGAAAAAAGAACAAAAAATTACAAAGGAAGATATTGAAATTGCTAATACTGAATTTGAAATGCCTAATTTTGGTGAAGACGATAAAGTTGCTAAAAATACTTCTTCTCAACAAAAAAGAAAATTTAATTAAGAGGTAATACATGAAGTTAATGCAATGTGAGGATTATGCAGTTACACTATCTAATCAAGATTTAAGAATTTTTTTAGATAAAAGAGATTTAATAAAATCACCAGAAGATGTTTCTGGTGTCATTTTTTCTCTTAAAAAAATCATTTATGATGAAAAAAATAATAAAAAACAAACTACTAATTTAAAGTTTAATATTTGTATATCTAATTTTAATAATAAAGTTTTAGAAATTTTAAATAAAACTAAAAAAGCTAATATTGTTGTTTTAGAAAATGAAAAATTACTTTACGTACTTGAAGGAATAGTAGTAGATGTTGTATAATCTACTACTCACCAACCACTAAATATCAAATAATCATCTTCCCAATTAAACAATTTATATATATTAACTAAATTTAAAACAACATATTCAAGTGATTCGGCTCTTGATACAAGTAAACTATCTTCTCTGTAATCTAAATGATTAAAGAAATCTGTTGTCCAGTCACATTTTTTTGAATAAATAATATTTAGTGCTCTACTTTGACCATTATCACTTTCAAACTCTTCATAAACTTCATTATAAAGATTATAAACTTCTTTGGATAATTGATCAATAATTTCTTTTAAAGATTCTTTTGTAATAATGAAAAATTCACTTTCTAAATTATTCATTTTAAAATCATAAAAATCTAACCATTTTTCTTTGCCATTATAAATATATCCTGGTATATATTCTATTTCAGTGAATTCCTCTGGTGAACCATAATTAAAAAATAAATAACCAGAACCATCATCTTCACCATATTTTTTTTCAATTTGTTCTGTTGTTAAGTTTTTATATTTTTCATGATATCTTTTTGGAAATTTTCCAAGTCTTAATCTATATGACATATGTTTTTCCTATTCATTTCTATGTTTATATAATATCAAATAGAATTTTATTTTTCAATTGATTTTTTTATTTTATTTTGCTATAATTAAATAAATTTTAAGGAACTCTATGACTAATTCAAACAATAAAGAAAAAAGTTTAAATGATTTTTATAACAAAAAACATAACACGCTTATTAATGAAGATGATTTTTTCTTTTCATATTTAATTGAAAATAATAAAATAGATTTATTTATTGACAATTCAGGATATATAGAATTATTTTCATTTAATATTTTTGATATAATTAATATTTCTTACAATAAAGAAGATTTTCAAATTGAAATCTCTATAAAAAATAATTCAATGGATTTTATTTTTAACACTGATAAAGATAGTTATGGGAAATTGATTATTTTAAATTTATTCAAAGCGATTTCTGATTTTAAAAATAAAAAACAAACATTCAAAGCTTATAGGACTATTATGGAATTTATTAAAGAAAAATATAATACAATATACGATAAAAAAAATAGCTTTATCGGTTATTACATAGAAAAAAAGAAATTATATGTTTATGCTAAATATGGTCAATATTTATCAACATTTTTTATTAATATTGAAGATTTAGTTGCTATAACCACAAAAGGACATTTAGAACAAGTTTTTTTTATACTTAAAGATATGAATGAATCTCTTAGTATTGTCACACCAAGTGTCAGTTATTCTAGAGATATTATAAATGCCATTACTGAAGATATACAAGAACTAAAAAATAAGACTGTTAATAATAAAATGATTAAAGAGGTTTAATATGTTAAAATTATATGATGCTTTTGAAGAAGAAGATTATAGTTCAAGTCATTATAATAATCGAAATAATAATAAATTTTTAAGTGCAAAAGAGTTAAAGTTAATTAAAAATTTTAATGTTATTGCCCACAACAATATTTTTTATTTTGGTTATCATGTTAATGATAATAAACTTCAAATTTTTACTTCTTCTATAAACGAAAAAAATGAATTTTTATCTTTTGATATAAAAGATATTACTAATATATGTACTGAATATAGAAAAAATTCTTGTTATATTGATTTTTATTTAAATAATAGAGAAGAAAGTTATTTTGTATTTATAGAAGAAGATTATGAAAAAGAAATTATTTTAACTTTAACAAGTGTAATATCTAAACATAAATATAAATATAATTCAAATATAAGGTCACTTTAAAATGAATAATATGTTAAAAGAAATGAAATATTTTGAAATCAATCCTGCTAAATTTATTGATAGAGATACAGAAGAAGGAGAACAAGCTTGGGAAGAACTTACCAATCATCATGCTATTCCTTTTGTTAAAGAAGGAAGATATCCTTTAACGCAGTTTTGGTGTGCTTATAGTGATGATCCTTATGAAAACTTTGAAAGTTGCAAAGAAGATTATGCTGAAGAATGGGATGGAGAGGGAATGCTTGGCAAAGTTGTTGCTGATTATATTTTGAAGGAACAGCCTGATTTTAATGATTGGGATAAAGTTCTTCTTTATGTAACTTGGTAATTATATGAAAAAATCATTTGTTATAATAGGTGCAGGACCAGTAGGTTTGTGGACAGGCATTCAACTAAAAAAAAGAATTCATAATTGTCAGGTGACATTATATGAAAAATACGAAGAATATAAACGAGATCATGTTTTAAAAATACAACATTCTTCTTTATTCTTTGGAGCTTCTAAAATAAGAACCAATTATGATAATGATTTTTTTAAAAATGTTTTTAATCAATCTAAATTTAAAACTTCTTCAACACCATTGAAGAAAAGCTATATTTCTACAAAGGTTATTGAAAAAGAACTTAAATCTTTTGCATTAAACTTAGGTTGTGAAATAATTTATAAGGAAATTAATGATATTGATATAGTTTTAAATAAGCATGGAAAAAATACAAAATATATTATTGCCAATGGTGCTAAAAGTAAATTAAGAGAAAATCTATTTTTAAATGGTTTAGAAAAACATGATTTACAATATATCATAGAATTTAAATCATTTTCTGAAAATAAAATTAAAAAATTAAAAACTAAAAATTTAAATGAATTTACAAATCTTGGTTTTGAATATATTGGTAAAAAATCTGATAATAAATATCCTTTTAATCTTAGATTGTTTGTTTCAAAAGAAGATTATAACAATATGCCAGAAGCAACATTTAAAAATCCTATTAAAGATTTAGATTGCTTACCTAATTCAATTAAAGAAGATTTAATATTATATGCTAAAAAACATAATCAAAATATTGATTCTTTATTTATTAATGGAAAATTAAGCAAATTACAATTATCTGTATATGCCTCTAATGATTTTGCTATTGATTATAATGGTTATGATTTATTTTTAACAGGTGACGCTGCTATGGCTGTACCGTATTTCAGAGCTTTAAATTCTGGTTTTGTTTTGTCATCAAGATTGGCTTATATTTTGAATATTTCCAATAATCCTGTTAATATGTATAATAATTATCGTGGTGTTCATAAAAATGCAGAATTTTTCTTAGCTCAAAGTAAAAACTTTGTATTAAATAAATATTCTGAATTAAGAAAACTATATAGTATTAAGTAGATAGTTACTTTTCATTGTACATTTTTATTTATTAAATTATTTGATTTTTTAATTATTTAATTTAAACTATTATTATTGTTTTGTTACAAGGAATTATTATGAACACACATATTTTACAACTAATACAAAATGCAAACAACCTTTCTCTTGAAGAATTTGCAAAAGAATCCCTTAAATACTTAAAAAAACCAGAAGAAAAAGATATTGAATTAATTAAAGATGTTATTCAATATTCTGATAATACTAATCAAAAAAATCTTTTAAACTTATTTTTAGATTTAAATGATAAAAATGTATTAGCAGATTTTGAAGGCTTTCTAAGTTTGTATATGTTTATTGATTCAGAAGATTACGAACATGAAGACTATGTAGAACCTTTTAGTGAAGATGGATTAATTGAAGGTTTTTGTGGTAAAACATTAGAAGACAAAATGCTACCTGTTAATTCTGTACAAATTATTTCACCACTTCAAGAAAGTGAAGTTATTGTTACTTCAACTGAATTAGATGGTGATTATTTTATTTTGTACCATGATTCTGGTATTGAAACTTTATTAGCAAATTCTCATGAAAATTTTCTTAAATCTCTTTATATTTTGAATTTAATGACTTTAAATGAAGAAATTTTTAAAAAGACACTTGATCTATTAGTAGAAAATAAAGAAGAAAAAATAGAACATGTTTTAAAGTGTGTCAATAGAATTGTTTTTTCGGCTGATGTTATTATTGAATATGTTGAGAACGTTAGCGATGAAAAGGCTCTAAGCGATTATTATTGGAAAAAAAGATAATTTATTATTGAGTTTTATTTTTTTTATTATTATATTATTATAATAAACAAATGATAATAATATGAATTTTAAAAAAATTAAATTAAAAGATAAAATAGAAGTTCATGATCCATTTTTACAAATAAATAAAAATGATTTTCAAAATCTAAATATAAAAAAAGAATTAAATAAAAATAAAGTTGTTTTATTTGAAAATATATTTAAATTTGAGTCAAAAATAGAAACACCTACTCAATTTGAATTATTAAAAGAAAAAGATTGGCATGTTCCTGTTAGTAAAATGATTACTATTTGTAAAAACTTAAATTTATCTATCGTTTCTTATAAAAGTGAACATAATAATAGTCCTTTTGTTAATATAGTAAAAATGAATATAGAAGATGAAATTAAAAATATAAAATCAAAAAAATTTATGAGAGGACACACAGATGGTTCTTCTCATAGATTTCCAAATGAAATACACTTAAATAATGTCTCAATAAGTCCTGATTTTATTATTTTAACTTGTTTAAGAAACAACAATACCCCAACAAAAATATCACTTGTATCAGAAATAGTTAAGGATTTAACATATAAAGAAAAATTAATTTTATCAAAACCACAATTTATTTCAAAACCACAATTAAGCTATGAAAAATGGCTCAATCCAATATATCCTGTTTCTGTTTTGCATAATAATTTTTCTGAAATAAGATTTAGTCATAGTAAAATTGAGGCCATAAATAATAAAGAAGCTAATATAGTACTTGAAAAATTAAAAAGCATTATTGAAAAAAAAACTTTTGATATTACATTAAAATCTGGAGATATTCTTTTTATTAATAATAAAAAATGCCTTCATGGACGAGGTAATCCAGGAAATTGTATAGTTCCAGAAGACAGATGGCTTATAAGATCTTATGGAATGAAAAATGAAAACTTAATAAATGGAAACACTAACCTTATTTAAGAGAAATAGAATGAATGAATTAGAGAAAAAACTAAGAAATATTATACTTGAAAATATGAAATTTGATCCCGCTCATGATATAAAACATATTGAAAGAGTAGTTAATACAGCTAAAAGAATAGCTGAAAAAGAAAATGGTGATTTAAATGTGATTGTTCCAGCAGCATGGCTTCATGATTGTGTTAATGTATCAAAAGATTCACCTGACAGAGATAAAGGATCTTTATTTAGTGCTGATAAAGCAATTGAAGTATTAAAAAATTTAAATTATCCAGAAAAATTCTTTAAGGAAATACATCATGCGATTCATGCTCATAGTTATTCAGCAAATATTGAAACTAAAACACTATCTGCAAAAATACTACAAGACGCTGATAGACTTGACGCAATTGGAGCCATTGGCGTTGCTCGTTGTATCGCTTATAGTACTTCAAAAAATAAAGAATTATATAGTTATGAAGATCCCTTTTGTGAAAATAGAGAGCCAAATGAAATAGATTTTGCTGTCGATCATTTTTATACAAAACTTTTAAAATTAAAAGAAAAAATGAATACAAGAGAAGGTCTTAATATTGCATTGAAAAGAGAACAATTTATGTTATCTTTTTTAGATAACTTGAAAAGAGAAATATCATTATGAAAATACAATTAAAAACAAATAAAAAAATATTTAATAATTTTTTTATGCATAAAGAAAAAGGTGAAAACATTATTATTGGAGGTGGAGATGGCTCTGGAAGAACAGAAATTCTACTTCAATTTTTTTTATATATGGTAAAAAATAATATAATTGATAAAAATTCTGTTTTTATTGATTTCGTTAATAATAACAGTATTCCAATAAAAATTCAAACAATATTAAGTAATTATGCACTTGATTTCAATCATAAAGACTTTATTATATTCAGCCCTACATTTAAAAACAATGTTAATATTTTTAATAACATAAAATTTAATGATGGTTTCCAAAAAAAATTATTAAATAAACATAAATTTTTTTTAATGCCTTGTTTAGAAAAAAGCATTTATGAATATAAAAAAAATTCAATTTCTCAATTTTTTAATTATTTAAAAAGCCTCCCTAATAATGAAGGCAAAGAAATACCTATTTTTGTTGATCATCTTTCTGATTTTAAATATCAAGATTTCAAAGAATATAGTGAAATAATGAAAACTGTTAATAATAAAGGTTATTTTTTTATTAATTCAACTTATGGAATGTTTAATATATTTGATTTTGAAAAAAGTTTTCAGGTTTTAAAAGATTCTCATAAACATTTTTTAATGGCTCATTCACAAATAAATTTAGATAATAATTTTATTAAACATATTAATTTTAAAGAAGCATTAAACAATATAGAATCATGCGATTTTTATTATTTAAAAGACTTTGAATTACAAAGCAATCACACTTTACATTTAAAAGATTTTTTTAATAGTGAACTTTATGGAGATAAATTGATTTATACTTCTGGTGAAGAGTTGTACCTTAGTAATAAAATACAAGAATTTTAAGAAGAATTCATATGAATATTATAAATAAAATAGAAAACAAACATAAAGAAAAATATAAAAAGCTTTTGAAATCAAATAAGTTTATTAAAGAAATCTCTTTTTTGAATAAAAGTAATAGTATTTTATATAAGGATTTTTATGAAATTTTATTAAAAATGAGAGATAACAATATTTCTTTAAAACAAGATGAAATTATTCAACATTTAACTATTATTTCTATTAAAGATCATAAATTTCTTAAATTATTTAATAAAATAAATTATGAAAACTATAATAAAGATTTAAAAAGTTTTTTAAATAATTTAAATACAGAAGTTGATCTTTTTATTTTCATTAAAAATGGTTCTAATATTCAATTAAAAAATAGTATTGCTTGCTTATTAGGTTTAGCTTGCGGTGATGCATTAGGAACCACACTTGAGTTTACAGAGCGCGGTTCGCAAGAACACCATACTGATATTATTGGTGGTGGTGTTTTTAAATTAAATGCAGGTGAGTGGACTGATGATACTTCAATGGCGCTTTGTATATCTAAAAGTTTACAAGAAGATGGTTTTTCTTTAAAAGGACAAATGGATAACTATGTAAAATGGATGAGACA
>CEPZ01087854.1_pt1 | contig 24616 bp, 25 predicted proteins | sample 530461 | NCBI WGS metagenome assembly CEPZ01 (sample SAMEA2620106, study PRJEB7988) | marine metagenome | isolation source: saline water (ENVO:00002010), including
TTTCAAATATCTTGCAACATTATCTACAATGTTTTCGATGATCATCATTCCTTGATTTCCACCAAACCCCCTGAAAGCAGTAGCAGAAGATGTATTTGTCTTACAAAGATAGTTCTCAACAGAAACATCCGAAAGATAATACGCGCTATCAATATGCAACAAGGCCCTAGAATTAATTGCTTCGGATAAGTCAGGTGAAATTCCGCATCTTGATGCAAGTTTTATTCTCACACCTTCAACAACTCCTTTATCATTAAAACCCACCTCATAATCAGAGTAAAAATCGTGACGTTTACCAGTTATTATAATGTCATCATCACGATCCATTCTAAGCTTAACTGGAAGTTTTGTTTTTTTTGATAAAAGAGTACATATTGCTGCAAAAATTAAACTTTGAGTTTCTTTGCCTCCAAATCCACCCCCTATTCTTCTTACTTCAACATTAATAGTGTTATTTTTTTGATTAAGCATCTTTGCTATAATTTGCTGTGTTTCACTTGGATGCTGAGTACTAGAAAAAATTTTAAAATCACTATCTTCTTGTGGAATAACAAATGCAATTTGACCTTCAAGATAAAAATGTTCTTGACTTCCCAGTGAAAAAGAATTTTTTAAATAATTTTTTGCTTTACTAATTTTTTTTAATGGATCTCCTCTTTTTATTTTTCTTCCTTTTAAAACATAAAGTTTTTTTCTTAGTGCTTCTTTTATGTCGATAACCGGTTTTAAATTTTTGTAGGTTATTTTAACCTTTTGAAGAGCTTTTCTTGCAAGTTCAGTTGAGGTTGCCGCTACAGCAAATAGTGGCTGACCAAAATATTCAACCTTTTTTGGAAAAATTGGATCACCATCATAAACAGCGCCTATATCGTTACGTCCTGGAATATCTGATGAGGTCACAACAGAAACTACACCTTCACTCTTCCATACATCTCTTAAATCTAATTTTTTTATGATTGCATGTGCTTTTTTACTATATCCAATGGCACCATATAATGTGCCCTCTGGTTCAACAATATCATCTATATAATTAGCATATCCGCTGACATGTTTAGCCGCGCTCTCGTGTGGTCTATTTTCCATGACAAAAGAATCGACTTTCATTTTAAGTATTTATTCTTATTAATTTTTTTTGCTTGATTTCCAGAAAACATTTCTCCAGCAAATTTTTTGCTACTTCCATACGATATTTTTGACTGGCTCTAACATCCGTAATAGGCTTGAAATCTTTTTCTAGGGATTTCTTAGCTTTATTGATTATGTTATCTGACAGAGAAGAATTAAGGAGTATTTTTTCACAATAAATAGCCCTTTTTGGAATATTTGCCATTCCGCCATAGGCAACTCTTATTTTTTTTACTTTATTATTTTTTAGTTCAACATTAAAAGAAGCACAAACTGATGAGATGTCATCATCAATTCTCTTTGAAATTTTATAAGCTTTAAAAATACTTTTTAATAGTAAAGGAATTCTTATTGAATGGATAAATTGTCCTTTTTTAAGCTTTGTTTTACGATAGTTTATAAAAAACCCATTTAGAGGTAAAATTTTAGTTTTATCTTTATCTTTAATAATTATTTGTGAATCAAGTGACAACAATAATGGAAGAGTGTCACCAATAGGGCTTGCCGTTGCTATATTGCCTGCAATTGTGCAGATATTTCTAATTTGAGTAGAGCCATATCTTTTAAGTATTTGTGCAAAATCAGGAAAATATTTTTTTATAAATAATTCAAAATCTATTAAAGGCGTTGTTGCCCCAACTTCAATGTAATTTTTATTTTTTTTGATATAATTTAATTCATCAATTGAATTCATATAAATTAAAGAATCTAGATCTTTTCTTTCTTTAGTAACAACTAAAGAAACATCGGTTCCTCCGCTTAATAATTTAGAATTTGGATATTGTTTAAGAATTTTTTTTAGCTCATTCACATTTTTGGGTGCAAAATATTTTCTATTTTTATTCGATATAACAATGCTTTTCAGTTTTATTTTTTTTAAAAGAGAAATGGATAATTGCTGGTTTCTTTTAAAAAAATCAAATTTACTGATTTTATTTAAACTTTTAGCAGCATCTATTATGGGTCGATAACCTGTGCATCTACATAAATTTCCAGAAATTGAATCTCTAATAATATCATCTTTATAAAAAGAATAATTCTTGTACATTGCAAACAAAGACATTACAAACCCTGGTGTGCAGAAGCCGCATTGTGAACCATGATAATCAATTATTGCCTTTTGTATTGGGTGCAAAGAACCGTCGCCAGAAACTAAATCTTCCACAAGTATAAGCTGCTTACCAGCTAATGTTGGAACAAATGCAATGCAAGCATTGATTGCCTTATAAATGATTTTGCTTTTTTTTAACTCACCTAATACTATTGTGCATGCTCCACAGCCTCCTTCCGCACAACCTTCCTTGGTTCCAGTTTTTCCTAGCTTAGCTCTTACAAAATTAAGTATGGTTTCGTTGGGATCTGGATTATGAATTGATAAAACTTTATTTTTGTGAATAAACCTAATGGTACCGGAAGTCATTTAACTTCCTCTATAAGTCGAATAGCTCCAAGGAGAAACTAGCAAAGGAACATGGTAATGTTCTTTTGGATTAGATACTCCAAATTTAATAATTACTTCACCCAAAAATGGAGTTTTTGGTAAGTTGGTTATTTTTTTAAAATAGTCACCTACAAAAAATACAAGTTCGTATTTCCCTTCTTTGAAATTATTTCCCTCAACTAAAGATTCGTCTGCTCGTCCATTATTATTTAGCAAAATACTATTTAGTTTATTTCGTTTATTTGAAATATAATAAACCTCAACTTTAACGCCTCCGGCTGGTCTTCCAGTGTAAGTATCTAAAACATGCGTAGTTAATTTTGTCATAAGATATGTATATATTGTACAATAATTAACTAAATGATTTTGATCAATAAAATTAATAATTTGTCACAAATTAGATTTAACGAAATTTTCGCTAATATTTTTGAAAAAACCAAATGGATTGCAGAAAAATTATATAATCAAAAACCTTTTAATAGTTTTGAAGATTTGTGTTCGAAAATATTGGAAATTTTTAGGACCACTAGTAAAAAAAATCAGTTGAAAATTATCAGAGCACATCCCGATTTAGCTGATAAAACAAAGATTAGTTTGCTTAATATAGATTCTCGTAATGAACAAAACAGGGCGGGACTGGATCAATGTTCAGAAAAAGAATTTAGAGAATTTAAAAATTTGAATAATGAGTATAAAAAAAAATTTGGTTTCCCTTTTATTCTTGCTGTTGAAGGTAAAAACAAGACAGAAATTTTAAATAAATTTAAAAAAAGAATTCTCAATAGTGCTGATGATGAATTTAAAGAAGCAATCTCACAAGTATGTAAGATTGCTAATTTACGTTTAAATAAAATAAATATAAAATAATTTAACCTATGAAAGTTTATGATTGTTTTATGTACTATGACGAAGATACAGTTGTTGATATTCGTCTCAATTGTTTAGATCCCTACGTCGATAAATTTATAATTGTTGAAAGTAAGTTTACCCACAGCGGTAAAAAAAGAAATTTATTATTTGATATTAATAAATTTAATCAATTTAAAAATAAAATAAGTTACTTTGTTTTAGACCATGAACCTGGTGGAATAGATGTTGTAAATGACAAAGATGATGAGAATTTAAAATCTCACAAATATATTTTTAATGCTATTAAAAGAGAAAATTATCATAGAAATTATATTGTTGCAGGTCTCAAGGAAGCAGATCCTGAAGATTTCATCATGGTATCTGATGCTGACGAAATTCCAAATCTTGAAAAGTTGGATCTAAAAAAAATAAAAAGTAAGTTAATTTTTTTTCAACAAAAAATATTTTATTACAAGCTAAATTTGTGTATGGATTCCTTTGATTGGGTTGGTACCAAGGTTTGCAAAAAAAAAGATTTAATTTCTCCTCAGTGGTTAAGAAATATTAAAGATAGAACTTATCCTTTTTGGCGAATAGATGCCTTGTTTTCAAAAATAAAATATCAAAATATTTATTTTGTAAATGATGGAGGATGGCATTTTACCAACATAAAAAATGCAAAGGCGTTAGAAGAAAAACTTAAATCGTATTTACATCATAGAGAGTTTGATATTAAGCCTTTAAGCGTTGAAAAAATTGATAATATTATTAAGGAAAAAAAAACTATTTATGACCTTAAAGTGGATCAACGTGTATCCAAATTTGATAAGGGACAAAAATTGACGACAATAGATTTAAAACTCTTACCCAAATATGTTCAAAAAAATATTGAAAAATATAAATTCTGGTTGGATTAAATTTGAAAATATTAATATTCAACCTCACTAGAATCTATTGATCTCCACATATACCAGGTAAAAATAGTTCTATGGCCAAAATGAAGTTTGGAAATTTTGTTTAGAAATCTTTTGCTGGGTGGATAAGAAACTTTATAATTTTTTGATATAGATTTAAGAAGTCCAATATCTGTGGTCGGGAATATGTCTGGTCTATTCAAATTAAACATTAAAAACATCTGGGCACTCCAAACTCCTAGTCCTCTCAATTTTGTTATATAATTTATTGATTCTTCATCACTCATTTTTTTAAGTTTTTCAATTTCAAAAGATTTATTTTTAAAACTCTTGGCTATATTTTTTAAGTAACTAATTTTTTGACGAGATAGACCTACTTTTTTTAAAGATCTTGAGGGCAATTTCAGTATTATATGAGGTCTAATGCGTTTCTTGCTTTTTTTTTCAAATTTTAACCAAATTGAATCAGCTGCTTTTGTAGAAATTTGCTGTCCTACAATTGTTCGACACAATGAAAAAAATGGATCATCTCTGGTGGTCAAAAAACCTTTATTAAATTTTTTTATTATTTTTTTTAATACTGGATCCCTTCTTGATAATATTTTTTTTGCTTTATACCAATAAACTGGGGGTTTGCTCATTGTTGCCTTGGCATAATTACCGATTTTTTAAGCGCATGTTCTCTTGTAAAAATTATAAGAGAAGAAATAACTATTAATAATGCCCCAAATATTGTCCATGTTGATGGAATTTCTTGAAAAATAAAAAATCCAAACACGATAGCAAATACAAGTGATAGATATTTTAAAGGAGTGGTCAGGCTAACCTCTGCTAATTTATAAGACTGCGTTAGAAGAAGGTTTGCTACGGAACCAAAAATGCCAATTAATACCAATAATATAAAATCGTTCATTGAGGGCATTAACCATCCTCCAAAGGGAAACGTTGCAAGTCCAAATAATCCAGAAGTTAATGTGAAATAAAATGCGATCAACCATACATTTTCTCCATAGAGAGTAAGTTTGCGAATAAAAATGCAAACCGCAGCAAATCCTATGCAAAAAATAATTGGAAATATGTAATAATAATTCATAGTTTCAAATCCTGGTTTGCTAATAAACAAAACTCCCATAAATCCCAAGCCTACAGCAATCCAGCGTTTTGCTCTAACCTTTTCATTTAAAAAGAAAATACTCAGTAGTGTTACAAATGCTGGACCAGCAAAAGTCATAGCGGTAACCTCGGCTAATTGTAAATTTCTTAAAGCTATAAATATAGCTGCCATTGCACTAGCACCAAACAATGATCTAAAAAAATGAAGACCCCATCTTTGAGTTTTATAAAAATCTTTTAAACGCTTTTTAGGAATTAAAAAAAAAATTGGAATAAAGCCGAATAATGCGCGAAAGAAAAGTATTTCACCAACAGCATAATCATGCGTAACCTTAACCAATACATCCATCAAAGCAAAAAAAGTAACGCTTACCACCATACATAATGCACCCAAAATGTTTTTGCTCATTTTATTATATTAATTTATATTTTATTCTCTAAATATAAAAAAATTATGCAAAAAGCTATTCTAGCTCTTGGTTGTTTTTGGGGACCGGAAGAGAAGTTTCATAAAATAAAAGGAATAGCCTCATCCGAAGTAGGCTACTGTGGAGGCAACAGCCCTAATGTCACTTATGAAGAAGTATGTAGTGGTTTCACTAACCATGCTGAAGTAGTCAAACTTGAATACGATGAAAACACAATTTCCTATGAAGATATAATGAGATTTTTTTATGATTTTCATGATGCAACACAACTTAATGGTCAAGGCTTAAATATTGGAACCAATTATAGAAGCGAAATATTCTATACTTCAGAAGATCAAAAAAAAGTGGCAGAAAAAATTTTCAACGAACAGAATAAAAAATTCAAAGGAATGGTGGTCACGAAAATATCTAAAGAAAAGAATTATTGTAAAGCAGAAGAATTTCATCAAAAATATTTTCAAAAAAGAAATCGTTAATGACATTAGTTTCCACTCATTGGCTTGACAAAAATTTAAGTAAAGTAAAAATTATAGATTGCACGTGGCACATGCCATCAACTGAAAAAGATGGTTATGAAGAATATTTAAAAGGACATATTCCGGGCGCCCTTTTCTTTGACTTAGATAAAAACTCTGAGCCTAATACCGATCTACCCCACATGCTTCCAAAGTCTTCTTATTTTCAAGAAGTAATTTCAAATTTTGGAATTACTAACGAAGATAAAATTATTTTTTACGATAATTCTGACGTATTTTCTGCCTGCAGATGTTGGTTTACTTTTTTTTATTTCGGACATGATCCAATAAAATTAGCAGTTCTTAATGGCGGATTAAAAAAATGGAAGTTGGATAATAAAAGTATTTCGAAAACGAATGAACTACCTAAGAAAAGCAATTATATCGTTAATGAACAAAAAAATTTAGTTAAAAATATAGACGATATTAACAAAAACATTGCAGATCAAAAATTTGAAGTCATAGACGCAAGAAATAAAAAGCGTTTTGAAGGATTGGAGCCCGAGCCTAGACCAGGCTTAAGAAACGGCCACATAGAAAAATCTAAAAATCTTCCTTTTGTTGAGTGTATAAATAAAACAGATAATACTTTTAAAAGTAAAGAAAATTTGATTAAAATTTTTGAAAAAGCTGGTGTTGATGAATCAAAAAATCCAATATTTACCTGCGGCTCTGGTGTTACTGCAACAGTTTTATCTCTAGCATTCCGTTTAGTAAATGATAATTATTCACCTATTATTTACGATGGATCATGGAGCGAATATGGTAAAATTAAATAAATGAAAAGATCAACAAAAATAACAACGATAATAATTATATTTTTTATAATTATAGCAGCAGTGATTGGAGGACGTTATGCAATGAAGATTCACTTCCAAAAAAAATTCGGCAAAAGACCACCTCCTGCAGTAATTGTCGCAATAGTAAAGAATGAAAATTTTTATCAAAAACTAGAAACCTATGGCACAGCACTATCGAATAAAACAACTTCGTTTAGAATAAAAAAAACCGAATTATTAGAGTCCATAAATTTTGATCAAAAAGTAAAAAAAGGAGATATAATTGCTAAATTAAAAACAGGAAATGTAATTGCGCCCTTTTCTGGAATGTTGGGAAAAAGAGGTATTTCTGAAAGTACCTTAGGTTCAGGAAACTCTATAATTTTAACTTTAGATGATACTTCCATAATTTTTTCCGATTTAAAAATTCCAGAAGTTTATGCAGGTATCATAAAAAAAGGTTTGTCCATTGAGGCAAAATTTGCTGCCTACAAAAATAAAATTTATAGGGGAAATATAGAATCTATCGCAAGTCGTATTGATGCACAAACAAGAAGCATACTAACAAGAGTAAAAATAGAAAATAAAAATTCAGAACTTATTCCAGGTTCCTTTTTAGAAATTCAAATTAAATATAACGAAAGAGATTCTTTAAGTATTCCTGACACAGGCGTCATTTATGAAGGGGATAAAAAATTTGTCTACAAGGTTTTAGAAAACAATACGGTTCAAAAAATTGAAGTTACAACAGGAAGCCGAAATAAGGGTAAAATTGAACTACTTTCAGGGTTAGTCAATGGAAACAAAGTGGTGGCAGAAGGTCTCACAAAGGTTAGACCTCGTATCAAAATAAAACCCATAATTAAACCTAAGTGAAAACTTCAACTAAATAAACCATGTTCATAACCGATCTAAGTATTCGAAGACCTGTGGTATCAGCAGTTTTTTCACTGATGTTGGTATTGTTCGGCTTATTTGTTTTCTGGAAACTTCCGGTAAGGGAACTGCCATCGGGACTTCAGCCCCCTGTCGTTCAGATACAAGTTGATTATCAATCTGCGTCAGCACCTATTATAGATCAGGAAATCACTCAAGTTATAGAAGATGTGGTGGGTGGAGCGGAGGGAATCAGAAGTATCGATTCTACTTCAGAAAACGGACGTAGTACTATCCGAATTGAATTTGAAACTGATATAAATTTAGACTCAGCTGCTAATGATGTCCGTGATCGTGTAAGTCGTATTACCGACAACTTGCCTGAAGATGCAAAAGCTCCAGAAATTTTAAAACAAGCTGCAGGATTTACTACTACCATGTGGATTTCTTTATCATCAACAACGTGGAGTGACTTGGAGCTTGGAGATTATGCTGAACGATATCTCGTTGACAGCTTTTCAAGTATTCGGGACGTCGGAAGAATTATGGTTGGAGGCATACGTGAACTAAGCATACGTGTTTGGATTGATCCAATAAAGCTTGCAGCAAATGACCTTACCATTCAGGAAGTAGAACAGGCATTGAAAAAAGAAAACATTAGTTTGCCGGCTGGAACATTGGAAGCAAATAATATTGATTTAACAATCAACTTAGATAAGGCCTATAAAGATATAAATACTATTAAACAATTGCCTGTTAAAAAAATAAAAAACAGTGTCATTCGATTGGAAAATATAGCCCGATTAGAATTTGGTCCTGTATCACAAAAAACGCTTTTTAAAGCACAAAGCACAGATGGATTTAATGAGAAGGTAGTAGGTATAGGAATTTATGCACGCAGTGGAGCGTCTACTGTAGAGCTATCTAAAAGAGTTAAAAAAAGGGTTGGGGAAGTTCAAAAAACCTTACCTGGTGGATTAAAGATAGGAGTTGCTTTTAATCGAGCGACATATATCAACACAGCAATTTGGGAAGTATATAAAACGTTGTTTATTGCCTTTATATTAGTTGTTTTAATTATTTATCTGTTTTTAGGCAATTTAAAAGCTGTTGTTGTTCCGGCGGTAGCGCTCCCTGTTAGTCTAATTGCATCATTCCTTGGCATTTATCTATTTGGTCTATCAATAAATATTTTTGTACTTTTAAGTTTTATACTTGCCATCGGAATAATCACCGATGACAGTGTCATCATGACTGATGCTATCTATCGTCGTATAGAAGAAAATGGGGAAACTTCACTAGTTGCTGCAACTTTGGGTTCAAGACAAATAACCTTTGCAATCATTGCCACTACTTTAATTCTTGTGGCAGTTTTTATTCCTTTAGTCTTTATTAAGGGTATTTCTGGAGTTTTGTTTCGTGAGACCGCAATTACATTATCTTTCGCTATAATCGTATCTTCGTTTGTAGCACTTACTCTTTCACCTATGCTTGGAAGTAAATTTTTAAGCAAAAATATGCAAAAAACTAAAATAGTTTTAAAATTTGAAAAATTGTTTAAATCATTTTCAAAATTTTACGCGGAAACGCTGAACTATTGGATCAATAAAAACAAAACTGTAATAATATTTATACTCATGGTGTTTGCTTCATCTGCTGTGCTTTACAAGTTTACATCTAAAGAATTGATTCCAATGGAAGATCGGGGAGTTTATCTTGTTATTGGAAAAACGGACGAAGGAAGCTCATTTCAATACACGGCTGATAAAGCAGAGAAAATCGAAAAAAAATTGATTCCATTGATTAAAAAAGAGGATGAATCTTATAAAAGAATTGTGATGATGGTGCCTGGTTTTGGAAGAGCAAGTAAATCTTATAATAGTTTCATAATTATTGCAGCACTAGATGATTGGAAAGAGAGAGATCAAAGTGCAAAAATAATTATGAGAAAAGCGATGGGAAAAATTATGTCTGTACCGCAAACTCTTGCCTTTCCAATTTCTCCACAATCTATCAGAGTATCAAGTTTTAACAAACCGGTTCAAATGGTACTTTTAGGTAAAAGTTACGAAGAACTTGAAAGATGGCAACAAATAATAATGAGAGAGTTAAGAAAAAATAAAAATTTGGCCGCAATTGAATCAGACTATTCGCGAAATAAACCTGAAATAAAACTTACAATAAACCAAAAAAAAGCCACCGATTTGGGCGTATCTACACAATCCATAGGAAAGACGGTAGAAATGCTTTATGGCGGCAAAACAGTAACGAAATATAATCAGCTCGGTAAGGAATATCCTATTATTCTTCAAGCAGATATAAAAAACAGAAAAAATAATGATAGTTTAGGCAAAATTTTTGTAAGATCTGATGATACAGGCAAACTCATATCTCTAGCTAATCTTGTTGAATTCAAAGAAGAAGGATCAGCAAAAATTTTAGCAAGATATAACAGACAAAGAGCCGTTACAATTTCCGCACGATTAGTAGGAGATTATACACTTAGTGAAGCCATAGTTTTTCTTAAGAAAACTGTTAGAGAAAATATTCCAAAAGCAGGAATTGAATGGAAAGGAAAATCTGAAGAACTGCAGGAAGCAAGCAATGAAATGTTTATTATTTTTGCTTTAGCCTTGCTAACAGCCTATCTAGTGATGTGTGCTATGTTTAACAGCTTTATACATCCTGCGGTTATTATGTTGACGGTTCCCCTAAGTGTTCTTGGAGGAATTATTTTTTTATTATTGTTCAACAATTCGATTAATATATTTTCACAGATTGCACTGGTAATACTAATTGGAATATCTACAAAAAACTCGATTTTGATTGTGGACTGGGCAAATCAACTGAGAAGAGCCGGGAAAAATATTCAAAGTGCTGTACTTGAGGCTTGCCGGCTTAGATTTCGTGCAATAATTATGACTAGTTTAAGTACAATGATAGCAATGGTGCCATTGATTGTAGGAAATATCGGTCCCGGTGCAGGTGAAGGATCACGTATGGCCGTTGGAGCCACGATTTTTGGAGGTATGTTAATTTCTACCTTTTTTACACTGTATGTAACCCCAACCATGTACATCTTGCTTACAAAAAATACTAAAAGGATTGATGCTGTTGACCTTGAGCTAAGTAAACAACTTAAAAAATAATATATTTGTTTCTATTCAATCTTTTTTGACATTTAGATAGCTGTTTTCGGTATTGACTAGCTTGTTCCTTAACTTTTTTTGCAAAAAGAATTACTTTTTTATTTTTTTTGTAATTTTTATAATTGCCCCAACCTTCATGGTAAGCAATATATTGTCGGTAAGCATCGCTTTTTGGAATTTTTAGGAGTTTCTCTGTTTTATCAATATACCACCCAATGAAATCAACACTATCTTTGAATCTTGCTCTGGTTGCTAAGCGATTGCTCGTCTCCTTTTTATACTGATCCCAAGTTCCCTTTACAGCTTGAGAATAACCAAAGGAACTGGATTTTCTTTTATAGGGAATTATTTTAAATAATTTTAATCGTTCAGGTTTTGCTAACCAATCAAAATTGGATTCTTTTTTTATGAATGCCAACTGAATATGAATAGGAGCACCCCATTTCTTCTCTGTTTTTTTTGCATGTTTATACCAAAAATATTTTTCAGAAAAAATATCGCAACTATTTTTTGTATTTACAGGTACCGAAGAACAAGATGATAAAACAACTAAAACAAAAAAATTGATAAAATATTTTTGGATTAAGCGAATCACGAGATTAACTTACATAAAAATATCTTAACAATAAATAGTAATTAATTTTTTTTCCTCCACTCTTCGGGATTTTGAAATGTTCCTTGCCAAATTCCTAATTTATTTTTTTCAGCATGTTGTTCCTCTAGAACATATTTTTTTGAGTATCTTCTGTAGGCAATAGCATAACCATTTTTCACAAGCCAAGAATTAATATCTTTATTTTTTAAGTAACAAATAGATAAATATCTATTATATCGATCTTTGCCTTCTGAGATACATTTAATTGTTCTATTATTAATAAATTTCTTTAGTTGATTTGTAACCATTAATCCGCATTCATAATTTCTTTGAAAATTTAAAAAAGAAATAATTAGGTGCGGTTTTTTACAAATTTGCTTTTTTTCCGGTGCATCTATGCCAAATAATCTAATTTTATTATTATTAATTTCCAATGAATCTCCATCAATAATTCTTGGAATTCCCTCAAAAATTGCGGCAAAACTATTTTGTTGAAAAAAAAAAATAATATAAAAAATTAAAATTTTATAATAAATCTTTTTTTGCACATTCTAGCAAAGAACTCATTTGTTCTCTTATTTCTGAATCAGGTATACCTATCGATGCCTTTTTAAAATCACCTTGAATTTTCCTAAACACATCTTCATCTCCTGGTTCGGCAAAGTCAGATTTAATAACTTCTTGAACATATGCTTCTTTATCAACGTCCGATTTACCCAACTTTTCTGCTGCCCATTCCCCTAGGTACTTATTTCTTTTTGCATTAACTTTAAACTGAAGTTCTTCATCTCTGATGAACTTTTTCTCAAAACCTTTCTCTCTTTCATCAAATTTGCTCATTTACCTTCTTCAAAATTTATAAATTAATACTATTATATAGACAATTAATACACCTAAAATATTGCCAGTAAGATCTTCTATTTGAAAAGATCTTACAGAAATTACAAAGTGTGCAACTTCTAATATGATTGATAAAAAAAATAAATATATAACAACTAAATTAAATTTTTCATCTCTTAAGTAAAAAAAAAAACCAAGCGCAGAAACAAGAAGATAAGCATAAAGATGTTGAGAGGAAATATATGAAAAATCTTTTGTAATCTGAGGTTGCTGTTTAAAATCTCCATAAAACAGAAAACCTATAATACTTCCTGGATATAGCGAAAGAATAATTAATATCAAAATTAAAATATGAAATAATATTCTTAAGTAACCGACCGCTTTATCCATTTTAAAAAATCCTTGTTGCCACCTTTAATGTCAAAAAAAATTATACATGGCACAGAATATGAATGTAAACTTTTTACAATTTGAATAATTTTTTTTTGATTTTTTGAGGTTGTCTTGCCACAAATAATTATTTCTTTTGAATTCCGAACTTTGTTTTTCCAAACAAAATAGGAATTCACGTTACTAATAATATTCGCACAGGCAATCAATTTCTTATTTAAGAGTTTTTTGGCTATTCGTTCTGCTTCTTTTTTATTAGAAGTTGTAATATAAAAAAATTTAATATTCTTCATAATATATTTTGTTTATACTATATTTAGACTAATTATTGCAAATGAATCATTTAATTTTAGTAAGGCATGGACAGAGCGTTTGGAATCTCGAAAAAAGATTTACAGGTTGGGTTGATATAGAATTATCAGAACAAGGAAAGCTAGAAGCTTGTAAGGCCGGTGAATTAATAAAAAAAAAGGATTTAATAATTAATAAATTTTTTTGTTCTTATCAAAAAAGAGCAATTGATACTCTAAACTTAATTTTAAACACTCTTAGTGATAAGCCAAATCAAATCATTAAAGCGTGGGAATTAAATGAAAGACATTATGGAGAATTAACGGGATTGAATAAAAATGAAATGAAAAAAGTCTATGGGGAAAAAAAAATCCATATTTTTAGAAGATCTTGGGATATATCTCCTGCACCGTTAGATAAAAAAAATCCATATCATCCTTTAAATATGGAAATTTACAAAAACATTCCTAAAGATAAAATTCCTGATACTGAATCTTTAAAAAATACCTATGAAAGGGTAATTCCTTTCTATCTTAAGAATATTGAACCATTGATCCAAAATAAAAAAAATATACTAATTTCAGCTCATGGTAATTCAATAAGGGCGCTCTGCAAAAAATTATTTAATATTTCAAATATAAACATTTCAAAATTAGAAATACCAACCGGAAATCCTCTTTTTGTTAAGTTCAATGAAAATTTAAAAATTGATGATAGCTATTATCTTGATAGTAGTAGATCAAGAGATTTATTGGTTAAATTTTAAAATCTTTTCTCAATTAATTCTTTATAGGTTTTTATATTAGTTACGTGTAAAAACTCTTGCTTGCTTTCAACGCCCAACAACTGTTTATTTTTCATCAAAATATTCCAAATTAAGTTCATTGAAAATGGCTCGATTTTTTTATTTTTAAACACAGAATTATTTAATATTTGAGAACCTGTATAAATATATTTTTTTTCATTACCTTCTCTATCAATAATGTTTTTTTTTAAATTGAAGTCTCCACTCATAGTTTTGTCAAAACTCTTTGTTTTGTCGACAACTAATAAAATGCTTTTGTAATTACTGCTAAAATATTGTTCCTCCATACACTTAAAGTCCTCTAGATAAGATTGGGACCAAATAGTATCAGGATTAAAAACAAAAAAAGGATCTTTATTAAATTTTTTTGCCGCATTTAATACTCCTCCACCAGTATCCAAAATTCGTTCATATTCTTTTATAAGAAAGATTTTTGAACTAAATTTTTTATTATCGATGAATGTGCTGATTTGATCTGAAAGGTAGTGCGTATTAATCATAATTTCCTCAATTCCAAATTTTTCTAAAAGATAAATTGTATTTTCCAATAAAGTTTTATTATTTATTTCAAGAAGAGGTTTTGGTTTGGATAGAGTTAATGGATTTAATCTCTTCCCATATCCAGCCGATAAAATAATAGCCTTTTTAATTTGCATAAAATTTATTTTTTGCTCTAGTTTTTGAAGGAATAAACTTATTTAAAATAGTATTAATTTTACTAAACATTTTGTCCTTTGATCTTATTTCTAATAACTTCCAAGTATAAGGAATTAATTTCAAATACTGCTTTTTTTTGTCTCTTTTAAAAAGTCTTGAAAAAATTCCAATTATTTTAAGATTCCTTTGCACAGATAAAATATTAAAATCATGAATAAATTCATTTTTTTTTCTTCTATATATTTTGGGACATTTATTTAAATAATAGTTAAAAATATTTTTTTTCAATTGATTAGAAGTTTCTATTCTTACATCATCAATAAGTGATGCTAAATCGTAGGTAGGATTTCCAATAATTGCATCTTGAGAATCGATTACTCCAATTCTAGAATTAATTTTCATTAAATTCGAAACATGAAAGTCGCGATGCACAAATATTTTATCTTTGAACTTTAATTTTTTATAAAGTATTTGTAATTCCTTTTTTAAAACTTTTTTTATTTTTAGAGCCTTATTTTTTTTCATAATTAACGGTAAATACCAATCAAAAAACAAATCTGATTCCTTGTGCAAATTTTTTACAGAATAATTTTCCAATTTATAAGATTTTCCATAAAAATTTTTAATTATCCTTGATTTAATTTTTTGTAATCTAATTAAAAGATCAACAGTTTTTTTATAAATATGAAATTTTTTTTTACTTTTTTTTAGAATATTGTGGATTGTGATATTTCCAAAATCTTCTATTTCGATAAAACCTTTTTTGTAATTTTCTGCCAATAGTCGTGGAGCTCTAATATTACGATCCAATAAAAATTGATTAATGGCAGTATAGACTAATAAATTTCTTTTTTTTTCTTTTTTTGAAATTACAATAAGTGAACTTAGGTTTTTTTTAGTGTTAAATTTTCTATAATACTGTCTAAATGATGCATCACCAGATATGGACGACAATTTAAATTTTTTTAAAGTCATAATTGCTCCATTTACCATAACCTTTGATTTTAAGATTTCTCTTCTCAAAGTCTTCATCCAAATAACCAAAAAAAATTTCAATACGGCTATCTGGTTTTTTTTCAATTAATTCAGGCCACTCAATTAAGGTTATATGATCATTGATTTCAGCAAATATTCCTAATTCATTTACATCTTTACTATTTTTTAAACGGTAAAGATCGTAATGCATTATTGTTAGATTTTTAATCTTGTAATCAAAGACAATATTAAAAGTTGGACTTAATATTTGACTTTCGTCTATTCCTTTTTCAACTTCTAAATTATTAATCAAACCTCTAACAAAAGTTGTTTTTCCAACTCCTATTTCTCCATAAAGAAAAATCATGTCTCCATTGGATAATAATTTTCCTATTTTTTTTGATAAATTAAAAGTATCTTCTAGTGAATTTAATTTCATCTAGCTACTAACTAGTAGCGATAAATATCCGTTTTAAATGGACCTTTAACGTCAACGCTAATATATTCTGCCTGTTCCTTTGATAATTTTGTTAGTTTTGCTCCTACCTTGCTTAAATGGAGAGTGGCAACTTTTTCATCTAAATGTTTTGGTAAAACATAAACCTTTTTTTGATATTTTTCATAATTATTCCAAAGCTCTATTTGGGCTATTACTTGGTTGGTAAATGAAGCGCTCATAACAAAACTCGGATGTCCCGTAGCACATCCAAGATTTACCAGCCTGCCTTCTGCCAATAATAAAATTCTTTTTTTATCTGGAAATTCAATTTCATGAACTTGAGGTTTAATTTCTGTCCATTTATAATTTCTTAAAGCATCCACCTGAATTTCATTATCAAAATGACCAATATTGCAAAGAATAGATCTATCTTTCATTTTCCTCATATGGTCCGCAGTAACCACATCCTTATTTCCGGTGGCCGTAACAACAATATCAGCTAATCCTATAGCATCGTCCATTAGTACAACTTCAAATCCTTCCATCGAAGCTTGTAGTGCGCATATGGGGTCAGTTTCTGTAATCATAACACGTGCGCCGTTTTGTTTGAGGGAAGCTGCGCTTCCTTTACCTACATTTCCATAACCTGCAACTATTGCTGTTTTTCCAGAAATCATGACATCTGTTGCTCTTTTAATTCCATCAATTAAACTCTCCCGACATCCATATAAATTATCAAATTTTGATTTTGTTACCGAATCATTCACGTTAATTGCTGGAATCAACAAAGTTTTTTCTGCTTCCATTTTTTCGAGTGCTTTTATTCCTGTGGTAGTTTCTTCTGATAATCCCTTGACATCTTTAAGAAGTTCAGAATATTCTTTATGCATTAAAGCAGTAAGATCTCCTCCATCATCCAAAAGCATATTTGGTTTCCAATCTTTCTTGGCTTCTATAGTTTGCTTAATACACCAAATATATTCTTTTTCAGTTTCTCCTTTCCATGCATATACCGGTATACCCTGTTCAGCAATTGCGGCAGCTGCATGGTCTTGTGTTGAAAAAATATTACAGGAAGACCACCTTACTTCTGCACCCAATTCAACAAGTGTTTCAATTAAAACCGCAGTTTGTATTGTCATATGCAGGCACCCCAAAATTTTTGCTCCTTTAAGGGGTTTTTTCCCTTTGTACTCTTTCCGTAATGCCATTAATCCAGGCATTTCTGTTTCTGCAATTGAAATCTCTTTTCTACCAAAATCAGCCTGTTTTATATCTTTAACTTTAAAATCTTGATTCATAGATCGGATTTTCTAACAATTTAATTCTTTTTAATCAACTAACTTAAATATTCAAACTGAATATTCGGGAAAATTTATATTAATTCTAGCGCCTGTACCCTTAGTACTATTTAATGCATTTATAGTACCACCATGTAATTCAATAATGTTCTTAACAATATTTAACCCAAGACCTGTATGTTCTCCGAATTTTTCGGGTCGGTTACTATAAAATCGATTAAAAATTTTACCTATATCTTTTTCATTAAATCCTGAACCTTGATCTTCAACTGCAAGATTAACTTTTTTGTCCTCAGATTTTACCAAAACCTTTATTTCGCTATTCGGAGGACTAAACGAAATTGAATTATCCAGCAAGTTTGCCAGTACTTGTTCTACACGACTTTCTACACCCAATATATTAGGCTTAGTTTTATTGTCAGAAATTGCATCAAACTTTATATTAATATTTTTTTTAGAGTTTAATAAATCACTATTGAAATCATCGATCACCGATCTTACAATAGAAGTAATATCAATTTTTTTCATTTTTTCTCTAGATAATGCCGCTTCGTCTTTCAACATTTGAGAATAGTCAGTAATGAGTCTTTCGATTCTTATAATATCATGTGAAATTATCTTTAAAAGTTTTGATCTTTTTTCAGGCTCATTTGTAGTATCTAATAACTCAGACGCCCCCTTTAGTGATGCCAAAGGATTTCTAATTTCATGTGTTAAATCAGTTGAAAAAGTTTCAGCGATATTTATTCTTTTATACAAATCCTGTGTCATACTATTTAAAGAATTAGACAACAGTCCCACTTCATCTTTGCGTTTAAAAAATTTTTCAATAGTGTCCGTTTTGATATCTTTATCTTTTATTGACCTAGTATAATCAACCAAACTTTTAATTGGCCTTAAGAAATATTTGTTTAAAAAAATTGAAAAAACAAAAATAACTAAAGCAACTACCAGTGCCGTTCGTAGAATAAAATTTTTTCTTTCTTCGACAGCTATTATTATTTCGTTGGATAACTCTGAAATGACAAGGTAACCCAAGTTCTTATCTTTGATATTAACATTTTTGATTGTTGAAACGATATAGTTATTATTAATTTTACTATTTACCGTAAATGGATTTCCAAAATTTCGTGAAGTCTTATATTTTAAAATAATATTTTCAATTATAAAAATTTCATTTTGTGTTTGAATTTTTTTTGAAGCTTTGTCTAATTTTGATTTTACCTCAATTTCTCCAATTTCAAGTTCCGTTACTTTAAATTTCTTAGAAAATGATCTCGGATCTAAATCTAACACATTTGTATCACCAAGTAGATTTAGATCATTATCAAAAAATTGAACTCTATCTAAACTTTGGAATAGAAACCTTGTTGATAATAAAAATCTACCAATTTCATCTTTTTCAAATTTTATATTTAGTCTTTCAATATGATTAATAGTGTTATCAATTATTTGGGCATGTTTTGAAGTTTTTTTTTTAACTAAGTTGGGTTCAATTGCCGTTAGATAAAATACTGTAAATAAACCAATAACAGAAAAAATAATAAAATTTATAAGTAAAAATTTTTTTAGAATTGATGGATTTTTTCCAAAAAAATTTAGCACTAACTTACGTTCCATCTATACCCACTGCCATATCTTGTTTCAATTGCAGAAAAATTAGAATCAATTTTTTTAAATTTTTTTCTTATTCTTTTTACGTGACTATCGATAGTCCTATCTTCAATATCAGTATTTTCTTTATAAGCAATATCCATTAATTGTGATCGTTCTTTGATAACGCCAGGTCTTTTTGCTAATTCCCTTACAATTAAAAATTCAGTTGTAGTTAATTTATCTGGCAAAGGTTTACCATCCCATTCGCATTCTAGCTGGGAAGGATCCAATTTGAGTTTTCCATGAGAAATCAAATTTTTATTTTCTTCCAAACTTATATTTTTGTTTCGAAGCTGTACGCGAATTCTTTCAATAAGAATTTTGATTGAAAAACCCCCTGATTTTTTAATAAAATCATCCGCACCAAGCTTTAATCCAAGTAGTTCATCGATTTCTTCGTCTTTGGATGTTAAAAAAATTATAGGTATAGAAGTTTTTTTTCTTAAACGCTTTAATAACTCTTCCCCGTCCATTCTTGGCATTTTAATATCTATTACTGCTAAATCGGGCGGAGTTCTGCTAATTCCAACTAATGCTGTCTCTGCATCAATATATGTTTGAACTTTAAAACCCTCTCTTTCTAAAGCCATACTAATACTAGTTAAGATATTCCTATCATCATCTACTAATGCAATTGTCTGAGTCATAATTGGTTATAAAGATTACCAATATAGAAATACTAAATTGTCTTAAATTGGGCAAGCATTAGAACTATTAATGTATTTCACCCCAATTATATCCTGAATTTACATGAACATCTAATGGAATTGAAAACATATGATATTCAGAATTTGAAATTGATATCATTGCTTCTTTAATAGTTTTTTTAATATACATTGCATCTTTTTCTAAACATTCAAATATAAGTTCATCATGAATTTGTAACAACATTTTTGTTTGCAGCTTTTTATCATTTTCAATTAATTTATTTATCTTAATCATAGCCAGTCTAACAATGTCTGCAGCAGAACCTTGGATTGGAGCATTAATTGCTGCTCTCTCTTGAAAGCTTCTAATACTAAAATTTTTATCATTAATGCCTCTAAGGTGAATTCTTCTTCCAAAAATATTACTGACATAACCTTGTTTCCTACAAATGCTTATTGTTGAACTCATATAATCTTTTATTTCAGGAAAATTTTTAAAATAAGAATTTATAAAATCTAAAGCTTCTTGATTTGATGCAGAAATTTGTTTGGCTAAACCATATTGAGTGATTCCGTAAATAATACCAAAATTAATTGTTTTAGCTTTTCTTCTAAGATCGTCATTAACTTTATTAATTGGTACATTAAAAACCTGACTTGCAGTCAGGCAATGAACATCTTCATTGTTTTTAAAAGCTCTTTTTAGTTCTTTCACATCAGCTATGTCAGCCAAAATTCTCATTTCTATTTGATTATAATCAGCAGAAATCAAAATATTTTTTTTATCAGCAATGAAGGCTTTTCTAATTTCTCTTCCTTCTTCTGATTTAATTGGAATATTTTGTAAATTTGGATCGCTTGAAGCTAATCTACCAGTATTTGTGGCTGCCAACAAAAAGGAGGTGTGTACTCTTTTTGTTTTTTTACTTATGTGATCTTGTAGAGCATCTGAATAAGTGTTTTTAAGCTTTGAAATTTGTCTCCATTCTAATATTAATTTAGGAAATTTGTGCTCTGTAAGAGCAAGGTCTTCGAGGATTTTCGCATTTGTAGCTAGACTCCCTTTTTTTGTTTTCTTCGATTTAGCAATTTTAAGTTCGTTATAAATTATTCCTCCAAGTTGTTTTGGTGAACCAATATTAAATTCTTTGCCAGCTATTGAATATATTTCTTTTTCTATTTTTCTTATTTTATCTTCAAACTTTTTAGAAAGTTTTTTAAGATATAAATCGTCAACCTTAATACCATTAAATTCCATTTTTGAAAGTAATTGTACCATTGGTTTTTCAAAAGACTCGTAAACTTTATTTAATTTTTCCTCATTAAGTTTTGACTTAAGATGATTATAAAGTCTTAGTGTTACATCTGCGTCCTCTGCGGCATATTCCGTTGCTTTATCTAGTTCAATATCAGAAAAATTTAATTTATTTTTTCCTGTGCCAACTAATTCTTTATAAGAGATGGTTTTATGTTCTAAGTGAATTTCAGAAAGTGTATCTAGATTATGTCTATTACTACCAGCATCTAGAGTATATGAAATTAACATCGTGTCCTCGATGGGATTAACTTCAATTCCGTTTTGTTTAAGAACAGTAAAATCAAATTTAATATTTTGACCAATTTTTTTTATACTTGGATCTTCTAATATTGGTTTAATTTTTTCTAATACCAATTTTTTTTTTAAACTTTTAATATTTTTATGAGCTAATGGTATGTAACAAGCTTTATTAGGCGCATAGCTAAATGAAACGCCAATTAGGTCAGCCTCTAGTGGATTTAAAGAAGATGTCTCTGTATCAACAGCAATAACTGATTGTTCGTTTAAAATTTTTAGCCATTTATCTAAACTTTTTTCGTTGATAATGCCTTCGTAAGCTTTTGTATTAATTTTAGATGATTGTGTTTTTGTAGTATTCAATTCTGATTTTTTTTTTCCTGTTTCACCATAAAAACTTATCGCTCTGCTTAATAATTTATTAAATTCCATCTTTCTTAAAAAATCATAAAGTTTTTCTTTTTGAACTTCTTTTAAAAGAAGGCTACTTAGTTTGTCTTTAACTGGAACGTCGTCTTTAAGGGTAACCAATTGTCTGCTTAAAAGAGCTTTATCTTTATTTGCCAATAAAGTTTCTCTTCTTTTATTTTGAGGAATCTCATCAGCTTTTTTTAATAAAACATCTAAAGTTTTGTACTTATTAATAAGTTCAGATGCTGTTTTTATACCTATGCCTGGAACGCCCGGTATATTATCTGAAGAGTCTCCTGCTAATGACTGAACATCTATAACTTGAACAGGTTTTACTCCAAATTTTTCAACAACCTCTTTCTCTCCTAAAACTTTACTTTTCATTGGATCGTAAAGTCTGACCTTGTCGGAAACTAATTGCATTAAATCTTTATCTGATGAAATAACCGTAACTTTAGCGCCTACTTTAATAATTTGTTTTGTGTAAGTTGCTATTAGATCATCAGCTTCATAGTTAGATAATTCTATTGATGGCAAATTAAATGCTTCGACCGACTTTCTAATATATTCAAACTGAGGAGCCAAATCTTCAGGCGCTTCACTTCTGTTAGCTTTATATTCGCTATAAATATCATTTCTAAAGTTTCTTCTTGCAGAATCGAAAATTACAGCAAAGTGTGTTGGTCTATGAATTGAGTCATCCGATCTTGAATCTTCTAATAACTTAAATAACATAGAACAAAATCCACTTACTGCTCCAGTAGGTAATCCATCGCTTTTTCTAGATAAAGGAGGTAAGGCATAATAGGCTCTGAAAATATAACCCGAACCATCAATTAAATAAAAATGATCAGTTTTTTTTATTGAACTCATAAAATAATATTATCCTAAATTAAATAAGTGTTGTATTTGTTTTAAAATATTTATGACTAAAAAAAATGCTGTTTCGGTAAATCAATTAACAAAAATTTATGCAAAAAATTCTCTTAATTCAGTTGTAGCTCTAAATGAATTAAACTTAGAGGTGAAAGAAGGAGAAATATTTGGGCTTCTTGGTCCTAACGGCGCTGGCAAAACTACTTTTATAAATATTTTATCTGGCACAGTTATCAAAACAAAGGGTATCGTAAATGTTTGGGGATTTGATATAGACAAAAATCCAAGACAAGTAAGAGCTTCTATTGGAATTGTTCCTCAAGAGGTAAATCTCGATGCTTTCTTTAGCCCTAAGAAGCTTCTTGAGCTACAAGCAGGACTTTATGGTGTTCCCAAAAAAAATAGGATAACTGATGCAGTACTAAAAATGGTATCTCTTGAAAAACAAGCTAATAGCTATTCAAGAAGTTTATCTGGTGGAATGAAAAGAAGATTATTAATTGCTAAAGCAATGGTACATCAACCTCCCATTTTAGTTTTGGATGAACCAACGGCAGGAGTAGATGTAGAGTTAAGACAAAACTTATGGGAGAATGTAAAGAATTTAAATAAACAAGGTGTAACTATTATATTAACAACACACTATTTATTTGAAGCTCAAGAAATGTGCGACAGAATTGCAATTTTAAATAAAGGAGATCTTGTTGCACATGATACAACAAAAAATTTACTTAATAGAATAAAAACAAAAAAAATTATATTTAAAATCAACAAACCAATTGATTTATCGAAAAAAAAAATAAGTGGTCTTTCTTTTTCATCAAATGTAAGCAATGAAATAATAATATCTTATGAAAGAAATAAGCATAAAATTGAAGATATAATTAATATAATTAAAAGCGAAGAAGTTGAAATAATTGACATATCAACCGAAGATGGCAATCTAGAAGATGTATTTATTCAGTTAACAAAAAACTAGATTTCTTATAAGATAGTTGTAATAATTAACTATGGAAGCAATAAAGAAATACCAAATAGATAAACTTGTTAAAATCATTTCAATAACAATATTGGGAACTTTACTTTTAACAATTTCTGCAAAAGTTAAAATTCCTTTTTATCCAGTACCAATGACAATGCAAACTTTTGTTGTATTATTTCTTGGTATGGCATTCGGTTATAAAATTGGTTTACTTACGGTAAGTTTATATTTGTTTGAAGGAATTGTTGGTTTACCAGTATTTGCCAATTCGCCAGAAAAAGGAATTGGCCTCATATATTTCACCGGTCCTACGATGGGTTACCTTATTGGATTTTTAATAGCAGTTTTTTTGGCAGGTTATTTTAAATACGAAAAAAATTTTATATATATTTTTACTAAACTATTATTTGCAGTAAGTTTTATTTATATATTTGGTTTACTTTGGCTAGGTTATTTAATTGGTTGGGACAAACCAATTTTTAAATTTGGAGCTCAGCCTTTTTTGCTAGCAGAATTATTCAAATTATTGCTTCTTGTAATTTTATCTCCTTATATTAAAAAATTAAAAAAAATTATCTAGGCGATTTCTTGGATAATATTCTTTGAAGAGTCCTTCTATGCATTTTTAAACGTCTAGCAGTTTCTGAAACGTTTCTATTACATAGCTCAAATACCCTGTGGATATGCTCCCATTTTATTCGGTCAGCGGACATTGGATCTTTTGGAGGATAAGCCTTTTTAGCAGGATCAGCCAATAGGGCCGCTTCTATATCTTCGGCATTTGCCGGTTTAGCAAGATAGTCAATTGCTCCGGCTTTAATAGCGGCTACTGCTGTTGGGATATTTCCGTAACCTGTGAGCATAATGATTCTACTTTCTTTTTTTAATTTCTGAATCTCATTTACAACTTCTAGTCCATTGCCGTCTCCCAACCTTAAATCGATCACTGCAAATGCGGGTTTATTTTCTTTAACTTTCTGAATAGCAGATTTTACACCTTCGGCTTG